>Ga0209039_10000419_pt1 | contig 41360 bp, 40 predicted proteins | sample BogFormECP12_OM1_FD_188238 | JGI IMG/M metagenome (GOLD analysis project Ga0209039, IMG submission 188238) | Bog forest soil microbial communities from Calvert Island, British Columbia, Canada - ECP12_OM1 (SPAdes) (version 2) | ecosystem: Environmental > Aquatic > Freshwater > Wetlands > Bog ...
ATTCACCACATTCCAGAAGTTCGCAGAAACCGTCATGGCACCAAGTTTCTCGCCAGCATGTATGACCAGGCCCAAGACATCGCGCGTCACGATCTTCTGTGTCACATCAATTGCGATATTCTTCTACTCGATGATTTTCTTGAGGCCCTGCGGCGTGTCTCCGGTCTGCCCGGCACCTTTCTGATGGCGGGGCGCCGCTGGGACGTGGATATTCGTGAACCGCTTAACTTTGAGCAGTCCGCCTGGCGCGCGCAGGTCCGCGCGCTTGCTCTTCATACGAACCGCCAACGGCCTCCGCAGTGGATCGACTATTTTGCTTTTCGCAAGGGGCTTTTTCGCGAGCGCATCCCCGAATTCGTCATTGGGCGTCCCGGGTGGGACAACTGGCTCCTGTGGTTCGCGCGTTCCTCCGGAGCTTCACTTGTCGATGCATCCGCGGTCGTTTGCGCCGTGCACCAAAATCATGACTATGGCTATCATCCGGACGGCGAGGCGGGCGTTTGGCAGGGCGAAGAAGCTCAGGAAAACTACAAGCTCCTCGAAGGCCACCGGAAATTCGCCACGCTCGAAAACGCCACGCATATTTTGCGGGCCGGCGGCCTTCACCGCAATTACCGTCACTGGTTTGTGCAATCCAGACGCCGCACCGCCGATTATCTTTCCCCGGCGTGGTTCCGGTTCCTTGATTTGACGCGCCCCATCCGCCACCGTTTAGGTTTGCGTGGAAAAGGAAGCTCCTCGGTATGAAGACGATTCTCGTCACCGGTTCCAGCGGCCTGATCGGCTCGGAGGCCGTCGAGCACTTTGACCGTCAGGGCCACCGTGTGCATGGCTTGGACAACAACATGCGCCAGGTTTTCTTTGGCGAGGCCGGCGACACCACCTGGAACCTCGAGCGCCTTCGCCGTAATTGCAAAAACTTCACGCACAATAATATCGACATCCGCGACCGTATCGCTCTTGGAGACCTTTTCCGTTCCCACCGCTTCGATCTCATCGTTCATTGCGCCGCGCAACCTTCCCACGACAAGGCCCGCGACATTCCCATCCTCGATTTCGAAGTCAACGCCCTCGGCACCATCAATCTTCTGGAAGCCGCGCGCCTCCACTGTCCCGAAGCCGTCTTTGTTTTCATGAGCACCAACAAAGTCTATGGCGATGCTCCCAACGAACTCCCTCTGAAGGAACTCGAAACACGATGGGAATACGCCCGCCCGGAAGATTACAACGGCATCGACGAGAACTGCCGCATCGATCGCACGCTACACTCGCTTTTCGGCGCTTCCAAAGCGGCGGCTGACCTCGTGGCCCAGGAGTATGGCCGCTATTTCGGCATGAGGGTGGGCATCTTCCGTGGTGGCTGCCTTACCGGCCCTTCGCATTCCGGCGTGGAGCTGCACGGCTTTCTGTCGTACCTGGTGAAAGTGGCTGTCACCGGCGGCACTTATTCGGTGTTCGGCTATAAAGGCAAGCAGGTGCGCGACAACATCCACAGCCACGACGTCGTGCGCGCCATCGAAGAGTTTGCCGCCAATCCGCGCCCCGGCGAGGTCTATAACCTTGGGGGGGGCCGCGAAAACAGCGTTTCCATGCTGGAAGCCATCACCAAAATCGAGCAAATGTCCGGCAAGAAACTCGATTGGAAGTATGTGGGTCAGAACCGCATCGGCGATCACATCTGCTACATCTCCAACCTGGCCAAATTCAGATCGCACTATCCCAACTGGCGCATCACCATTTCACTCGACGAAATCCTTCGCCAGATTATCGCCGAACACACCCAGCGCGCCAGCAGCTCGAAATAGGCACTTCTGATTGATTAAGGCGTCCCGGTACGGGGTTTGCCCACGAAGTTCCACTTGCCCCAGTTGCATGATTCGTGCAACGGCACAAAATACTTCCGGGCGAGAGCGGAAATCTGCCGTGGTTGGCTGAGCCACTGCTCGTAGGTCTGGCGCTCGTGCTCGATCATGGTGGCTAGCGCGTCGAACTTGGTAGAGAGCCGGCGCACGGCGTGCTTTTCAGAGAGAAAATGCACAAGAGTCAGAAACGGCGTGCGCCACGGCTCCACGAAGAGTACTCGCCCGTCGCTGGTCAGCACGCGGCGAATCTCCGCAAACGTCTGTTCCAAGTCCTCGGGAAGCTGCACCAGATGGTGCAGTCCTCCCTGCACAACGGCGGCGTCCTTGCTGGCGTCCGCGAACGGCAAATGCCGGCAGTCGGCCACATAGCACTTCGCCGGGCCGTGGTATTTTGCGATCAGCCGGGGCGACAGATCCACGCCCTCCAGGTTGCGGAAGCCGAGCTGCTCCCAGGCGCGCAGACTGTTGCCGCGCCCGCAGAAAAGTTCAACAATACGCGTTTCTTTGGGCCATGCCGCTGCCCCCAAGCGCCGTAAACGCACCAGGAATTTCTCAATCTCTTGTTCGGGGCGTTCGAAACGCAGGTAGGCTTCTTCCCAGGCGTCCACCGGGGAAGGCGAATCGCTCTTCGTGGCTTCGGCGGGGCAGCGCGAATCCTGAGCTGGACTCATTGTGTTAGAGTACTTCAACGACCAGCGCGCGGCAATTTTCGCCAGTCGATTGGGCAAAAGTCAAAAAACTTTGCACTAAAATAAACACTACTTCCGTCAATGAAAATCGAAGCTACGTCGCCACTACCAAACCAGGAAAGTTCGCCGTCTCCCACGTCATCCGCCGCCTTCGATGTGTCCGTGGTGATTCCCTGCCTGAACGAAGCGAATTCGCTGGCATTTTGTATCAACAAGGCGATCAGCGCGTTTCGCGCGGCGGGCCTGCGTGGCGAGGTGGTTGTTGCGGACAACGGCTCGACCGACGGCTCCATCCAGATCGCCGAGGCCAATGGAGCCCGCGTGGTTCATGTGCCGCAGCGGGGATATGGCGCGGCGTTGAAGGCGGGGATTGCCAGTGCGCGCGGCACGTACATCATCATGGGAGACGCGGACGACAGTTACGACTTCACCGATGTTCCGCGCTTCGTTGAAAAGCTCCGCGAAGGCTTCGACATGGTCATGGGCAACCGCTTCCGCGGCGGCATCAAGCCCGGGGCCATGCCTTCGCTCCACAAGCATCTCGGCAATCCGGGCTTGACGGCGCTGCTCAATCTCTTCTTCCACGCCGGCATCGGCGACAGTTATTGCGGCATGCGCGGGTTCACACGCGCCCTCTACGACCGCCTGGACGTGCGCAGCAACGGCATGGAATTTGCCCTCGAAATGATTATCAAGACCTCGCAGATTGGCGCGCGCATCACGGAAATTCCCATCACTCTGTGGCCCGACAAGCGCGGCCGCCCGCCGCATCTCCGCAGTTTCCGCGATGGCTGGCGAAGTTTGCGTTTCATGCTGCTGTACGCGCCGAATTGGCTGTTTCTGCTGCCCGGGACGGCGCTGGTCACCGTGGGCTTTTTCCTGGTTTGCTGGCTGTTGCCGGGCCCCAGAAAGATTACGGCAAACGTTTCGCTGGATCTCCACACCATGATTTTCGGCGTGATTTTCACGCTTCTGGGGCTGCAGATCTTCATGATCGGGGCGTTTGCCAAGGTGTTCAGCTACGCCGAGCGCTTTGACCGCAACACGGTCTCCCTGAACCGCCTGCTCAAGCGCGTACAGTTGGAAGCTGGCCTGCTCCTCGGCGCGGTGTTTTTTTTCGCCGGGTTTGGCGGTTGCGCCTGGATCGCCTGGAAATGGGCGGCCAGCGGTTTCGGTCCTTTGTACGAGGTTCGTCAGATCCTCTTCTGGTCCATGTGGCTGTTCCTGGGCGTTCAGGTGATTTTTTCCTCGTTCTTTCTCAGCATGCTCGGCATCAGCCGCGGAACCTTCATCGGCGATTACGAGGAATCCAATCAATGACCGGCGCGTCGCAGAGCCCCTGGCCGCTCTCCTGGATCAGCCGGTGGCATCATGCGTCGGTTCACGGGCGGCGCACTCGCGTGCTTGCAGACGTGCTCGCACCGCAAATCCCTTCGGGCGCTTCCGTGTTGGACATCGGTTGCGGTGATGGAACCATCGCGAGCCTGATCGCGCAGCACCGCCCGGACATTTCCATTCAGGGCGTGGAATTTCTTGCGCGGCCGGGGTGCAAGATTGCTTGCCAACCCTTTGATGGCGTCAGCCTCCCGTTTCCCGATCGCAGCTTTGACGTTTGCCAGTTTGTGGACGTGCTGCACCACACGAACGATGTCCGCGTCCTTCTGCGCGAAGCCGCGCGCGTTACGCGGACGTTCGTGCTCCTTAAGGATCACCTGAACGATTCATTCCTGGCCGGCGCCACGCTGCGCCTGATGGATTGGGTGGGAAACCGTCCTCACGGCGTGCCGCTCCCTTATAATTACCAGAGCCGCCGCCAGTGGGAGGAGCATTTCGCTGCGTGCGGGCTCGCCGAAGCGCATTGGACCACGCAAGTTCCGCTCTATCCCGCGCCATTCAGCCTGATTTTTGGGCGCGAGATGCACTTTGTCGCGCTGCTCAGAAAAAGGATCTAAGGAGGCAAGAGCCAGAAATGATTCATTGCACTAATTCCTTCGATGAAATCCCCGGCGCTGGCTTCGCCGGACGATCCCGCCCGATTGTAGAGTCTGGAGCCCGCTGATGCCTGGGGGCGCTCCACAATCCGCTCCGCTGGCAGAGCTTCATCTCGCTTCGTCCTCACAGCGTATTCCGGAACTCGACGGCCTTCGGGGATTCGCCATTCTACTGGTGGTGATTTGCCATTACATTGGCAATGCGGATCATCGGCCACTCGGCGTTTTTCTTCACCGAGCGTTGGCGGGATTGACTGCTGGTTGGAGCGGGGTTGACCTCTTTTTTGTTCTTTCCGGTTTCTTAATCGGCGGCATTCTCCTTGAATCAAGAAACTCACCCCGGTTTTTCCAAACCTTTTATTTGCGCCGCGTGCACCGGATTCTCCCGATCTATTACCTTTGGATTCTTCTCTACGTGGTTTTTGTGTCCACGATCGTATTTATTGTGCACCGGCCCATTGATGTTGTTCACGAGGGCGTGCCTGTCACTGCCAGCGATCTTGCTCATGTGCCCAGATACCTGTTCTTTCTGCAAAACATTCTTTATTCCCCCGGCCGGCTCGAGTGGATATGGTTCGTCGTTGTCTGGTCTCTTGCTGTCGAGGAGCAGTTCTACCTCATTGCTCCACCCCTGATCCGTTTTCTCTCGCGAAAAGCTCTCGTTATCACGCTTGTCGCAACGGTCCTGCTTGCTCCTGTGTTTCGCGGCGTTTTGTACTTATATTTCCCCAGTCTCAGGGATTTCTCTCACCAAGGGATGCCGAGCCATGCCGATGCGCTTTCACTTGGGGTTCTCACGGTAATCGCGTGGCGATGGGAGCCCTTCCAACGCTATCTGGCGGCACATCCGGCAGTGCTGAAGCGCGCATTTCTATGCAGCGGGCTTGGTGTTATCGCGGTGTTCTGGTGGTTGGTTCACCCGGCCAACTTCGTCATGATCGCTTTCGGATTCTCTGTACTCGCCGTCTTTTACACAGTGTTGCTTCTCTGGGTTCTGTCGGGAACATCACCGATTTTGACGCGATTGTCTCGCACCGCATGGTTGCAGGCTCTTGGTGGCATTTCGTATTGCGTTTACATCGTTCACGACACCATAAATCAACTTGCCCACCGCATCCTGCTCCACGCGGAGCCGCAAATTTACAATTGGAAAGGTGTCGGAACGACCCTCCTGGCCGCACTTCTGACGTTGTCTATCGCTTCTGTCTCCTGGAAATATCTCGAAAAGCCGTTAATCCGACGTGGCCGCAGGTTTTCCTATTGATTCGGTGTCAATTGGAAGTTCCACCCTCTTTTCTGTGAAGGTCGGACCGTGTTTTGTGCGGGACGAGCACGCGGCGAGGCTCCTGCCGAAGTCGAGTGTCGAGCCACGGCAGACCGTCTAGAGCCAGTTCTCAGGGAGCTCGTTTGCGGCACACCATCAGGGCATAGGGCTGAGCGGGCAGATTCCAACTGCGCCCAAGAATGCGTAGCCGCTCTTCAAAAGCCTTCGGTTGCTTGCAGACCACATCAAGCGACTGCTTCCCCTGAGTCCGCTCAGTGTACGCGGAGACCAATAACATATCCGGTTGCACGGGCTTGTCCGGTAAACCTGCCAGCATTTCGGTCCGGGCAAACTCGGGAATTGCTGCCATGTATCGGGGCCAATAGAGTTCAAATGCCGTCACCTCGTAGTTCAAACTTTGTCCCGGCCGGTAGAATCTGGCGAAATACAAGCTATCTAGAGCAACGATCCCTTGCGGTTGGATTTCCGAAGCATAACTCCGTTCCTCAATCCGCAACGGCGTACCTAAGTACAAGAAGTCAGCCTTGTAGTAGTAGAAGGAAATCAGGCCCAGCAACAACACTGGCGCAACGCGCATCCAGGCCGGCAATTTAGGCCACGAGTAGAACGCCCCTACAAATACACACTTCGCAGGGAACACAAAATGATGAGCCAGGAGCAATTGCGATTTGTTGAGTGCGAACCACGCTGCGGCGCTGCCAAGGAACGCGATCCCGACGTTACGAAGATCGTTGGTGGCCCCCCTGCACATACCTCCGGCTGCCAACAAAGCGGGCAATATTGCCACAAAAAAGAACGGTATTAGGCAGAACACCCACGCAAAGAGCATTGAGAAATCCGGCAGGACATTTAATTCCGCCCCACGAATGCTCATGTTCGTCTTGAACTGCACGTACGCGATCTTCCAGGAATGCTGCTGGGTCAAGAATATTCCCAGGACACTTACGAAAAAGATTCCAGATGCCCCCAGCCACACGGAGATCTTGCGCCCTCGCTGAGCAAGGGTCAGGCGCGAATCGATCAGCATCAGAATCACAAGTGTCACAGTGATTCCAACTCCGAAGCCGGGAGACACCAGCAAAGTCGCTCCCCCAAGACAACCAGACAACACTATTCTCCGCCAACCGCCTTTCCACGGTAAGGCTACCCACGCCGCAAAGCTCAAAGCGACGGCTGTCAGATCGGGCCGACCGTGCGCCATTCGGGGGAAAAAGGACAACAACACCAAAGCAGAGATGCTGCAGGGGCAGGAGTATCTGTGGCGAAGGAGGAGCCACAATAGAATCAGAGCGGAGGCATGGGCCAGATGGGTATAGACGAGCAGCGTATTCGCCGAAAGTCCGAATAACTTCAACCAACCAGCCAAAATCAGAAAATATCCCGGGGGATAAGAGTAGATACCCTTCTGGTATGTCAGGTCGACATTCTGCGACCCAGGTCCGGAAAGCGTGCCAAACTTCGCCAGCATATATGCGGGCTCTGTGTAGTAGTTCAAATCCTGATGGGGAAGCGGAAGAAATCGCCAGTAAAGAACGCCGCTGACCGCTAGCACGATGATTGAAACTAAAATCAATTCCCCCAGACGGGGAATAGAGTTTCCCGTCCCCACTGCCCTGTTGCCTTCCCCCGATGCGGCGCTATCAATTGTGGGTTGCGTGTCCATGGGTGTGCAAGCTCGTTCACATTCTCCGCAGAACTGCCATCAAAGACGTACCTAGCATCCTTTGTGGAATCAGTTCGCATTTAGCTAAAAACCACAAAGATCGGTTAAGGCTCGCCGTGCGCGTATCGAATCCAGCCGAGTAGGCTTTCCCCGCGTCATCTTTGCCCAGGGGCCTGAATTTCCGCACTAGCAACACCGGTGCCAGCGGCAAACCCCAGTAGCTCCACTTCACCAATTCAAGCTGATTCCGTTTTGCAACACTCCGCAGAGTGTCAATCGAATAGCGTCGAACATGCCCGGCAGCGCGATCGTAACTCGAATAGGCCCACTGACCTGCGGGAACGTTTATGACCAATCGTCCGCCCGGGGCAATGTGAAACAAAACTGCCTGCAGGAATTTATCTTCATCCGAGATATGCTCCAGAACGTCCCACATGAACATCAAATCAAATCGAGCCTTCAGCGATTCGAGCATTTCATGGATGTCGTAACAACACACCCGGCTAAATTGGCTCACATTGTGTCTTAAACCGTTTTCGTTCAAGTCGAATCCGGTAATATCGCGCCCATACACTTGCTCGACCTGGCGTTGCAACATTCCATGGCCGCAACCGACTTCCGCCATTTCGTGCGCTTCCATGATCAAGCTGCCCGCGAGCGCGCGAAAGACGTCAAAGCGTCTGCGCACCCAGAAATGATCCAGTGAAGCCAGTTCAAAATACCCGTCTGTCATGCTGACTTCAGCCGGTTGCGACAAATATTCGATCTTGCGCTCAATTGTCGGTTTAGCCGCTGCGTTTCTCGCCGTCATTGCCAAGCGTTGTGACCCTGCCTTTGGAGTTTCAATCTTTCCTCAGCCCCACCGTGCGTCCGACAATATACTCCGGCCGGGCTTTGGTCTCCTCGTAAATGCGCCCGACGTACTCCCCGATTACTCCGAGAAAAAACAGCACGATGCCGGAGAAAAACGTCACCGCGATGAGCAGCGCCGTGAACCCTTGCGGCGATTTTTGGAGGACGAGTTTGGCGTAAACCGCGTAGATCACGTAGATGCTGGAAAGGAACATCACCAACGCACCAAACAGCGCCGCCGCCCGGATGGGCACAATCGAAAATGCAAAAATCCCGTCGAACGCAAGTTTCACCAGCCGCATCACGCTGTACTTGCTTTTCCCCGAATGCCGTTCCGCGCGTTCCACCTCGATCCCCGTTTGACGGAAGCCGACCCAACTCCGCATTCCTCTCAGGTAGCGGTGATGCTCCGGCATCTTCCGTACTTCTTCGATAACCCGCCGCGACATCAACCCGAAATCTCCGGAATCCAGCGGCAAGCGGATATCGGAAAGCGTCGCCATCATGCGGTAAAACAGGAAATAGCAGAGGCGCAGCGCCAGTGGCTCTTTGCGTCTCACCCTCTGTGCGTACACAACCTCGTATCCCTGTTGAAGCTTTTCGACAAATCTCGGAATGACTTCCGGTACGTCCTGCAGGTCTCCATCCATCACCACTGCCGCATCGCCGGAGACATGGTCCAGACCCGCCGAGATGGCTGCCTGATGCCCGAAATTCCGCGAAAGCGAGATCACCCCGATACGCCCGTCCTCCTTTGCCGCCGCCACGAGCATATCGAAGCTCTTGTCGGTGCTGCCGTCGTCCACAAAAATAATTTCGTGTGGTCCGCCAGCAATACCGTCCAGAACCCCGCGCAACCTCCGTAGGAGCTCCGGCAAGACGCTTTCTTCATTGTGAATGGGAATCGCTACGGAAAGACGAAATCCAGTGGCCATGCTGACTCAATATCCTCATTAGGCGGAGCGCCTCTACCTTACTGCTAAGCCGGAGACACAGCAAGGAGCCCCGCTCGATTCAAGCGGCCTACTCGGGAGTTCGATACAAGGGGGCCAGGAATAAGTGGTCGCACGATTCGCACCGGAATGGCCGCACGTTGCGGATTAAGCAGACCAGCCTGATGTACACCCCTTGCCTTCGCTCACGATGCACTCCCTTGCTTCCGCAGTGTGGGCAAACACGTTCACGGCTGACTGGCGGCATTCGCATCTAAACCCCTAGCGGGCAGGACCGCTCTGCCCCTCAAAGCTGCACTCCTCTGTTTGAGTCCACATAGTATGCGACATTTTCTTCAATCGCGATACGCGGTATGCCAATTGGGGGGTCCGCCACAAATCCTAGTGAAAGGCCGGAATCCGCAGGATTACACCGGCTGGCGAGAGGAGCGCACGAAATCGCGCAGAACGGTGACGTTGGGGCCGTAGGCGCCGATGCGGCCGGCGTCCACGGGGAGGCCGAGGCGCTCGGCGAGTTCGAGGTCGACACCAGCATCATCGAGTTCGGAAAGGCTGAAACCCGCGGCGGGCTGCACGCGGTTGAGACCCGTAGGGTAGACAGGGCGTGGCGGGCGATGACGCTGCCAGGGACGGCGCGCCAGTTCGTAGAACTGCTTCCAGTCGCGTTTGTGCCACGTATTCATCGGATGCTTAGACCCAGTGCCCTTCGTTGGATGCGAACACGATCAGGAAAGTTCGCTCCTCCAGCAAACGGTTTCGAACCCAGCGCTTGCGCGCAAGACAGAGCGCGAACCGTTCTTCTCATATACCCCAAGCGAACCGGAGCGAAAGAAAAACTTCGCCTGGTGTATCAAACACGTCACCCCGCGTGAAGTTTCGGTCACAGGATTTGAGCGGTGAGCGCTGCACCGAAACACAGAACCGGGCGAGAAGGACCTCACACTCAGAGGCCGCCGGTTCGACCGCGGCGATAGTACATTGGAACGACGGGGATGGCCAGAAAAAAGTAGCGAGGCTGTGAATAAGAAGAGCGGAACGGGCGGGAGGAAGTGCAAGCGCGATCCCGGCACGAATCCGGAGAAAACGCGACAAAAGGAAAGGCGCTCCGGGCGCAAGTCCGCGCCCGAAGCACTTATCTCAAGGAAAGAGAGAAGAAACTACCAGCGATTGCCGCGATCGCCGCGATCACCACCACGATCGCCACCCCGACCTCCGCCACGGCCGCCGCCGCCGCGATCGCCACCCCGGCCGCCACCACCACCACCACCACCGCCATAGCCGCCGCGCCCACCACCACCGCCACCACCACCGGAGCGTTCGGTTTGCGGACGCGCTTCGTTAACGACCAGGTTCCGGCCCCCGAAATTCTGACCATTGAGGCTCGTCACGGCGCGATCGGCGTCTTCATCGTTGGCGATCTCGATGAAGGCGAAGCCACGCGATTGTCCCGTGAAGCGATCTCGAATCAGACTGATTGCGGAGGGATTCACACCCACTTGCCCAAACCATTCCTGCAACTGCTCTTCCGAAGCGTTGAACGGAAGATTACCCACGTAAAGCTTCTTCACCAGCGGACTCCTTCTGCCCGGAACCTAACCACGATTGCGGAGCGCACCGAAGAATCGAAACCGCCGAGGTGGCAAACCGGAAGGCGTGCCGCAGGGGCGGGAGGTACTCTTCAGTGGTCCCGTGCATGGTCTCGAAAATTGACTGCTTTTGCAACAATAAATCGCTGAGGGAAGGGTGGCGGGCAGTACTGGGCCGGGGTCCGGCACCAAAATGGCACCTGGACACACGAAGCCCCGTGAAAGGAGTTTTGAACCTGCGTAAACTCTTTTGCGGCGGCTGTCAGGTGCGGTACGAGGCGTTGATGCGCACGTATTCCGCGGTGAAATCGCAGGTCCAGAAGCGCGTGGACTCGCGCCCGGCGTGGAGATCGATGATGACTTGAACTTGCTTTTCCAGAAGGCGGTTGCTTGCGGCGCGCTCATTGAAATCAAGCGGCAGGCCGCGGCGCAGCACGGGTATTCCAGCCATGTGAATGTCCACGCGGGCAGGGTCGAACTTGACGCCGGAGCGCCCCGCTGCGGCAAAGATGCGTCCCCAATTGGGGTCGCCGCCGGCAAAGGCGGTCTTGACGAGCGGAGAAGTGGCAATGGTCTGGGCGATGCGGCGGGCGTCGGCTTCCGTTTTCGCGTGACGCACTTCAATTTCGATGACGCGCTGCGCTCCTTCACCGTCGGCGACGATCTGCAAAGCCAGCGAGTGGCAAACCTCCTCGAGGGCCTTGGCGAAGGCGCGATACGCGGAAGTTCCGGATCGAATGGAAGGTGCGCCAGCCTGGCCGTTGGCGAGAACCAGGAGCGTATCGTTGGTGGAGGTATCGCCGTCAATACTGATGGAGTTGAAGGTCCTCCCGGCAACATCGCGCAGGGTTTTCTGAAGGAGCGAGGGAGAAATGGCGGCGTCGGTCGCGACAAACGCGAGGGTGGTAGCGAGATTGGGATGGATCATCCCCGCACCCTTGGCGCAGCCGATGAAATGAATGCGTTTGCCCGCCATTTTGAAGGAAGCCGTGGCTGTTTTGGGGCGCGTATCCGTGGTGCAGATGGCGAGAGAGAATTCCGCGAACGAGCGCGCGGAAGGGCGGCGATTGCGCGCGATGCCGCTGAGGGCGCGGAGAATTTTCTCGAGCGGCAAAGGCACACCGATCACGCCGGTGGAGCAGACTAGAACTTCGTGCGGATGGCAGACGAGGCGGCGCGCGGTCTCTTCCACGGTTTTCAGCGAGGCCGCGCGGCCTGCAGGTCCGGTGGCGCAATTGGCGTTGCCTGCATTGACGATAACCGCGCGCATGCGGCCTTTGGAGGCGCGCAAATTCTCCTTGGAGACCACAACGGGTGGAGCGACAACGAGGTTCTGCGTGAAGACGGCGGCGGCCGAAGCCGGGACGTCACTGGAGAGCAGCGCCAGGTCCAGCGCGCCAGTCTTCTTCAGGCCACAAGCAGTGGCCGAGAAACGGAATCCGCGAGGGAGAGCGGCTTCGGAGAGGACGTGCTTCATGGGATGAGAATCCGCGAGGCGGGGATGACTCTCACGGAAGCGACCTCCGATCCTCCGCGCGATGCGAAGCGGCTTCGAAAATGCTGAATGCTGAACTGAGGCTCATGGCGTGTTCTCCAGTGATTTGAGTTTTTGCTCGAGCTGCGAAATCGCGGCACGAACAGAATCTTCGGCAGTGCCTCCAGGAACATTCTTGGAGTGAAGGGCCGCGGCAAGTTGCATGGCATTGGCGACATCGGCGTCAAACGCGGGCGAAATTCCGCGGAACTCCTCGAGCGACAACTGGGTCCAGGGCTTGGCCTGGCGCTCCGCTTCCCGCAAAAGTTTTCCGACGAGGTCGTGGGCCTGGCGGAAGGGGATGCCCTTTTTGACGAGGTAGTCGGCGGCTTCGGTAGCAAGAAGAGCGGGATTCGCAGAAGCGGCTGCCAGGTTGCTCTCGTTGAAGCCCATGGCCGAGACGGCGCCGGCCGCAACGTGGAGCATCGAGGCGATCTGGTCATGGGCGGCGAAAAGGGCTTCCTTGTCTTCCTGAAGATCACGTTGATAACTCGAAGGGAGACCTTTCAGCGTGGTGAAAAGGGTGAAGAGAGCGCCAGTGATGCGCCCGGTCTTGCCGCGCAACAGCTCCCAGGCATCGGGATTCTTTTTCTGGGGCATGAGGCTGCTGCCGGTGGAAAACTCGTCGGGGAGAATGGCGTAGGAAAACTCCTGGGAGGCGAAGAGCACGAAATCCTCGGCGAGGCGCGAGAGATGCGTGGCGATTCCGGCGAGTGCAAAAAGATAGTCGAGAGCGAAATCGCGATCGCTGACGGCATCGAGGCTGTTGGCAGTGACGTGGGAGAAGCCTAGTTCGCGGGCGATGGCCTGGCGATCGATGGCGAACGAACAACCTGCGAGGGCGCCGGAACCCATGGGGCAAGCGTCGGCGCTGGCAGCGGCATGTTGCAGGCGAATGAGGTCGCGCGCGAAAGCCTCCGCGTGCGCCATCAGGAAATGGGACAAGAGAATGGGTTGGGCATGCTGGAGATGGGTCATGCCAGCCATAGGAACTTTAAGGTGGGCCTTGGCTTGATCCAGAAAAGCGCGTATGAGGAGGATCAGGCCGGAGCGAGATTCAGCCGCCGCCTGACGAACAAAAAGGCGGAAATCGGTGGCGACAAGTTCGTTGCGGCTGCGGCCGGTGTGGAGTTTCCAGCCGAGCGGGCCGAGCAATTCGGCCAGAGCCTTTTCGACGAAGTGATGGACGTCCTCGGCGGTCGAGGAGTCGAGCCACGCCGGATCGCTTTTGGCGCGCTCCGCGATGTGCTCCAGCGCGGCATGAGTTTGGCGAACTTCCACCTCGTTGAGAATGCCGGCGCGGAGCAAAGCGCTGGCCCAGGCGCGATCGACGGCAAGTTCATAAGGCAGCAGGCGCCGGTCAAACGCAAACGAGCGCTGAAACGCGTCGAACTCTTCATTGGGCGGGCGCTCGAAGCGGCCACCCCATAGGCGATCGTCTTTGCGTTCGGTCATAGAAATTCCAAGCCGCACATAAACTGCAACACCGAGAAAAAATAGCACCAAATTCTACGCTATCGCGCAGCACTGGCAACCTGCGCCATAACCAGTATCAAATACCGCGATGGAAAGGGGCGCGGCCGTCAGAAACTCTCCCAAGACGGAGCCACGCCCCGGCGAAAACTCTCAAGAATGCTGGCTTTCGGCTTTGGCCTTGGGTCGTACGGTGACCGGCAAAGCGAAAAGATTGATGAAGCCCTCGGCGTCCTTGGGATTGTAACGGCCCATGGTAAAGCTGGCGAGGTCGGCGCGATAGAGAGAAAAGGGTGAAAGACGCTGGGTGACGTTGAGCGTGCCCTTCCAGAGCTTCAGACCGACAGAGCCAGTGACGCGCTGCTGGGCTACGTTGAAGAAACCATCGAGCGCTTCGCGGAGCGGCGAGAACCACAATCCGTAATAGACGAGTTCGGCGTAACGCCCCGAGAGGGCCTGCTGGAAGTGAGAGGTTTCCCGGTCGAGAGTAAGCCGTTCCAGTTCGCGGTGCGCGGTAACGAGGAGCGTTCCCCCGGGGGTTTCATACGCCCCGCGAGACTTCATGCCCACCAGGCGGTTTTCGACGAGGTCGGTGCGGCCAACGCCGTGCTTCGCGGCAATGTCGTTCAGCGTATTCAGGAGCTCGACGGGCGCAAGCTTCTTGCCGTTCACGGAAACGGGCGTGCCCGCTTCGAAGCCAATCACCACCTCTTCCGGCTTGTCTGGAGCTTGATCCGGCGAAACAATCCACTGCCACATCGCTTCACTGGGCGCGTTCGCGAGATCTTCCAGGTCCCCGCCCTCGTGGCTCAAGTGCCAGATATTGCGGTCGCGGCTGTAGATGTTGGTGCGACTCTGTTCCACCTGGATTTTGTGCTTTTGCGCATAGGCGATGGCGTCCTCGCGCGAATCAATGGCCCACTCACGCCAGGGGGCGATGATGGGGATGTGTGGAGCGATCGCCTTGTAAGCCAACTCAAAACGAACCTGATCATTGCCCTTGCCGGTACAACCATGAGAGAGGCCGTCGGCGCCGAGTTGCAGGGCGAGTTCGGCCTGACGCTTGGCCAGGACGGGCCGCGCCATGGAGGTGCCGAGCAGGTAGGTATGCTCGTAGACAGCGCCGGCACGGAGCGTGGGCCAAATGTAATCACGAACGAATTCTTCGCGGAGATCCTCGACATAGGCGGTGGACGCGCCGGTGGCGAGAGCCTTTTTGCGGGCGGCCTCGAGGTCCTCCTGCTGGCCAACGTCGCCGATCATGGCGATCACTTCGCAGCCGTAATTTTCGCGGAGCCACGGAATGATGATGGACGTATCCAGGCCGCCGGAATAGGCGAGAACGACTTTCTTGGGTTTATGAGCTTGCGGGGTCACCTGGTTTTCTCCTAAGCAGGCCAATCGATTTCAGGAATAGAGCGCGTGCAGGATGGCCTTCTGCACGTACATACGGTTTTCAGACTGGTTGAGCACGATGGACGTGGGGCCGTCGAGAACTTCGTCGGTCACTTCCGCGCCGCGGTGCGCCGGGAGGCAGTGCATAAAGAACGCACCGGGTGCGGCTTGCTCCATGAGCTTGCGATTGACCTGGTAGGCCTTGAAGACGTTGCGGCGCACCTTTTCTTCTGCCTCGAAGCCCATGCTGGTCCAGGAATCGGTGTAGACGGCTTGCGCACCAGCGACCGCCTCGGAGGGATTGGTGAACAATTCGATGCGCGCGCGGGTGTCCTTGGCGACGCGTTTGGAATCCGCAAGCACGTCGGGCGCAGGAGCGTAATTCGCCGGCGTGGCAATGCGTAGAGTCACGCCGAGACGCGCGGCAAGGAACATGAGCGAATGGCAGACATTGTTGCCGTCGCCGACATAAGCAATCTTCAAACCCTTCAGGGAGCCGAATTTCTCTTCGAGAGTGAAATAGTCAGCTAGCGCCTGGCAAGGGTGGAACTTGTCGGAAAGCGCGTTGACCACGGGGATGTTGATGCTGGCCGCCATTTCTTCCAGGACGCGCTGCTCGTAGACGCGCGCCACGATGCCTTGCACCCAGCATTCGAGATTACGGGCCACGTCGGGGATGGATTCGCGCTCGCCCAGACGCGCTTGCGTGTGATCGAGGAAAACGACGTCGCCGCCCATGCTCTGGATGCCGACTTCGAAGGTGACGCGCGTCCGCAGAGAAGGCTTTTCAAAGATGAGAGCAATGTGCTTGCCGCGCAGGACGGATGTGAAACGCGAGGGGCGTGCCTTGATGTCCGCGGTGCGCTGCAGGAGACCGCGCGTGTCCGCGGGCGACCATTCGGCGCCGGTGAGGAGGTCCTTGGCGATAGATACGGGGATCGTGACGGAAGCGTTCATTCGTTATTCTCCACGGGTATTAGAGTGTCAGACAGATGCTCCGGCCGAGTATTCCGGGGAAGAGAAGCCGCGGAGGACACGAGTGCCGGGGACAGCGGAAAAGGTGGCGCGACCGGAAACAGGAGCAAACAAGGCAGGAGCCAAGGCAGCGGCGGCGGAATGACCGCCGACGATGTGGACTTCGCGAACGCCTCCTTCGAGGGCGCGCTTGGCGGCTTCCAATTTCAAAATCATGCCGCCGGAGACCACGCGGGATTGCACGAGGTGGTCAATCTGTTCGCAAGAGATGGCGGAGAGGACTTTGTCGCCATCCAGAACACCGGCGACATCGGTGAGGTAGACGAGATGGTCCGCCGCAATGAACTCGGCGCAGGCCGCGGCCATGTGATCGGCATTGATATTGTAGAGCTGGCCGTCGGCGCCGAGGCCGAGGCATGGAGCGACCGGAACGAGTTTTTCTCTCCAGAGCGATTCGAGAAAGCGGACATTGACGCTGGTGAGATAGCCCACGTAGCCGAGGCTGCCTTCGACGTCGTTGTGGACGAGGGGCGAGGCCGAGAAGCAGGCCGCATCGGCCGCGGAGATGCCGACGGCGGGCTGGCCTTCGGCGGAAATGGCAGCAGCAAGGCGTTTATTCAACAAGCCGGCAAAAACCATTACTGCGACGTCGCGGGTTTCGCCATCCGTAACCCGCAATCCAGAGACAAATTTGCTTTCTATGCCGAGGCGTTTGAGCGTGGCGGTGAAGAGACGGCCGCCGCCGTGAACCACCAGGATTTCGTGGCCGTGCCGTGCGAGCGCGGCGACATGCTGGGAGAGTTGCCGCACGGTGGCGGCGTCTTCAAGCAAAGCACCCGCGAATTTGATGACAATTCTCATAGAAGTCCGGTCTGCTCCTCAAGGCCAAGTGTGAGATTCATGTTCTGCACGGCCTGGCCGGCGGCGCCCTTGCCAAGATTGTCGAGGCAGGAAACGATGATGAGGCGCTTGCCATCGGTATCCAGAACGAAGCCGATATCGCAGAAATTTGTTTTCGTGACGTGCTGCAATTCGGGCAGGGAGTCCGCGGGGGAGATGCGCACCATGGTGCGGCCCGCATAGAACTTTTTGTAAAGTTCCTCGATGGCTTGCGGCGTGTGCGGTGTGGACAAGGTCACATAGATGGTGGACAGGATGCCGCGAGCAACGGGGAGGAGGTGTGTGGAAAAGACCACCTGGGATTCGGGCAAGCCGGTGTGCTCGACAATCTCCGGCGTGTGACGATGCGAGAAGAGATTATACGCGCGGAAATTTTCGCCCACTTCGACGAAATGAAGATCGCGCCTTGGTTCCTTGCCTGCGCCGCTGACGCCGGATTTGCAATCGCAGATGACGTTTTGGATTGGCGAGACGATGCCAGCCTGCGTGAGCGGGCGAAGCGCAAGGATCACGCTGGTGGCGTAGCAGCCGGGATTGGCGACGAGCTTTGCCGCGGGAATGCTTTCGCCGTAAATCTCCGGCAGGCCGTAGACGGCATCACCCAGATGCGCTTCATGGGGAGCGGGAAGCTTGTACCAGGAAGAAAACGTTTCGGCCGAGGAGAAGCGGAACGCGCCACTCAGATCGATGACACGCAGGCCCGCGTCGAGAAGTTTGGGGCCAATTTCGGCCGACACTTCGTGGGGCGTGGCGAGAAAGGCCGTGCCCGCGGAATTTGCGGTAATCGCTTCGATGGAAAGCGGCTTCAACGGCGCTTCACCCCAACTGCGGAGTTGCGGAAAAAGCTCGGAGAGGCAGCTTACGCCCTTGGTATCGCGAACATAGAAGGTCGGCCGGGAGATCACGGGATGGCGCAGAAGAAGAGTAGCCAGCTCGTAACCCGTGTAGCCAGTGACACCAATGACAGCGATGTGCCGGGGATCTCTCATTTCACCTGCACTTCGATTTTTTTCTGGAGCGATTCCCGGGACTTGCGGCTGGGGGTGATGATGAGGACAGTGTCGTCACCGGCGATGGTGCCCGCGATTTCGGGGAATTTCGCGCCATCGATGGCAGCGGCGAGGGGCTGAGCCCCGCTGGGAGGCGTTTTTAGTACGAGAAGGTTTTCCGCAGGGCGGATATCCAGCAGGAATTCACGAAGGGCGCGGGTAAGGGGAGGAACGGTGGCGGCTTCTTCGGGCAGGCCAGAGCCGGACCTATAACCCTCGTTCGTTTTGACCAGCCGCAATTCCTGCAAATCGCGGGAAAGGGTGGCCTGGGTGACGCGAAGCTTCTGCCGGGCGAGGCGGCGGCGGAGATCCTCCTGATTGGCGATGTGGCCGCCGGAAATCAGGCGAAGGATCTGTCCGTGCCGGAATGTTTTGGTCGCGCTCATGAAAAGGGCTTTATGCAACGTCCTGTATATTTATACAGGCGCAGCGCCAAGGTGTCAACCCCGGCATTCCGTCACACTGTGCTTTCTTGTGCACCTCGCCTCACCGTCCGGGGAAGGGCAATTGGACTATGATGGGGTTCTCCACGAACACACTCGCGCGCCTGCCGGTTCTTCGGCGGCGCGGGGATCCTGCCGGAGAAGGAGCCAGCCATGTCCGATGAACGCAAACCGAAAAAACCGCGTGAACAATACCGCCTGCGCACGCGGCTGATCCACGGGAGCTTTGCCACCGGGCGTTGGGATTACGATCACCATGTGGTGCCGCCGCAATCGAGCTCGGCGACGTACCGGTTGTCGTCGGTGCACCGCGGGGCGCAGGGATTCATCGAATTTGCGACGCCGGAATCACGCCGCGCGCCCATCTATATCTATGACCGGTTGGATGAGCCGAGCCGGGGGATGTTGGAGGAGAATCTGGCGGCGGCCGAGGGTGGCGGGGTTGCCGTCACCTTTGCGACGGGCATGGCGGCGGTGAGCGGGGCTCTGGGAATACTAACAGCCAGCGGCGACCAGATCGTGGCGCACCAGGTCCTCTATGGCTGTACCCACAGCCTGATGACGAGCTGGCTGCCGCGCTACAAAATCCGCACGGATTTTTGTGACCTTGGCAAACCGGAAACACTTGCGAGCGTGGCCACGGAAGACTGCCGCGTGGTTTATTTTGAGACGCCCGTGAATCCGACGATGGAGTTGATCGATATGCAGGCGGTGCGGCGCGTGGTGGACCGGTTGAACACGGGGCGAACGGAAGCGGAGAAAATCCGGATCGTGGTGGATAACACGTTTTCCACGCCGTACTGCCAGAGGCCCCTGGAGCACGGAGTCGACCTGGTGGTACACAGTCTGACCAAGGATATCGGCGGTTTTGGCACGGAAATGGGCGGGGCGGTGATCGGCGCGAATGAGTATTTCAATTTGCTCATGCTCTACCGCAAGGATTTTGGGGGCGTGCTTTCGCCCAAGAACGCGTGGCCGGTGCTGGTGTATGGATTGCCGACGCTGGCGGCGCGCATGGTGAACCAGCAGAAGAGCGCGATGCACGTGGCGGAGTTCCTGCAGCGGCAAGCGAAGGTTGCGCGGGTGCTGTATCCGGGGCTGCCGAATTTTCCGCAACGCGAACTGGCCCGGCGGCAGATGACGACGCCGGATGGGGCTTTTGCGCCGGGCTGCATGTTGTATTTCGAATTGAAGGGCAGAGACAACACCACAAAAAGCGCGGCGGAAGCGGCGGAGCGATTCGTGGACTATGTTGCGGAGAAGTCGTACACGGTGACACTGGCGGTGAGCCTGGGGCAGATTAAAACGCTGATCGAGAATCCTTTTTCCATGACGCACGCGGCAATCCCGGAGGAAGAGAAACTCCGCTGCGGGTTGCAGCCGGGAGGCATACGCCTTTCCCTTGGATTAGAAGATTGGCACGACATCATTGCGGACCTGGAAGACGCCCTGGAGGCGGTCTGACCGAAGGGACAGGTTAGGGATGGCTGCACGATTCGCGGCATCCCGAAGATGAATGCTGGATTTTTTGCTCCGGGAATGTTACGAATCGGTCATCGCCTTTTTGCGCCGATGACTGAACTGTGCCATATCGGGGGATGCAAGCATGACGTGCCGGCCGCCCTGGCCGATGAGAAGGCCTGCATCCTGCATTTCACTCTGTCGCTGGAAGCGAGTTGCGCGGAGATGCGGCGCGAGACGGCCCTGGGGAACACGCCGCACGAACGGCAGCGCGAAATCATGCGCTTCATCACGGAAAATGGGGAACGCCTGGCGCGGGTGGCGACCAGCGGCTTGCATCTGACAGATGACCTAAAAGCTCGCGTGCTGAGCACCTTTCTGACGCTGATGAATCTGCGCGAGAATCTGGATCGCGCAGCGATGCGCACGCCCACCGGCCGCGGCGGATTTTCGCGTTAGGCCATACGAACGAAGCTCCCATGCACACGGAATAGAGCCGGGGCAGCGCCACGGGACGGCGCGGCAATCCATAAAATCCGTCATTCAGGATGCACGTGGGCCCCTGAGCGGCTACCTCCTTTTGGCGTCAATATCTTTCGGAAGCACCTGCGAGGAGAATTTCTCACGAAGCGGTTGGCTCACGTAATATAGAGTTCCAGCCTTGGAACCGCCTTTCTCGACAGCTCCAATGGCATACGGAGAGGCAACGCCCCTGTGCCAGGCTTCGTCTGAGTGAAGGAATAAATGCAAGCACGCTGGGTCAACAGGCTGCGAGGTCTAGCGCTCCTGGTCCTATTTCTGGGAGGAGGGCAGGCGTGCGCCCAGGCGCCGGAAGAAACCCCCAGGGAGAACGCGCCAGCCCCGAACGTGGTGTCGGTGCGCATTGTGCGGGAGGACGGCAAAGTCCTGAATGGCAACCCGGGCGGGCTGGCAGTGGAAATCGGAAAGCCCATGCGCCGCGACCAGGTGGCCGCGAGCCTACGGACTCTTTACCAGACGGGCGACTATGCCGATCTGCGCGCGGAGGTAGCGAGCGAAGAGGGTGGTGCGCGGCTGGATTTCGTGGTGCGGGAAAACCTCTTCATCAATCAAGTGATTATTGAAGGACTGAAAGCGCCGCCCTCGGAATCCTCCGCGGTGGCGGCGATGCAATTGTCCCTGGGACAGACGTACCGCGCAGCGGATATCGAAGACGCGATCAACCGGCTGATGGATGCGTTGCGGGAGGAGGGGTTGTATCAGGCAAAAGCAACGGCGGAGCACCGGCCTCACCCCGAGACGCACCAAATGGACATCATCGTGCACATGGGCTCCGGGCCGCGTGTGCGGCTCCGCGATGTCGAACTGCTCAACCACACGCACTACCGCGACGCCGACCTGCTAAAGCTGTTCAAGCTCAAGTCCGGCAGCGAGCTGACCATCGCCCGCGCGCAACAGGGCACCGAGCGCATCCGCAAATACCTGGAGAAGCGGGGACACTTGAGCGCACGCGTTTCGGTAAGGCGCGGGGAGTACGACGCGCAGCAGAACAAGCTGCCGCTAACGCTGGAAGTGACGGAAGGGCCGCGAGTTCTGGTCGAGGTGGAAGGCGCAAAGCTTTCCAAACGCACATTGAAGAAACTTATTCCGGTCTATCAGGAGGGTTCGGTGGACGCGGATCTGCTGGAGGAAGGGAAACGCAACCTGCTGGAGCGCATGGAACGCGATGGGTATTTCGATGTGAAGGTGGATTATGCGACGGCGGAACGCGAGGTGGATGGAAAGAAGTCCGACTGGAAAGGAACCGAGGAGGTCATCACGTATAAGGTGAATCGGGGTGACCGTCACAAATTGCTGCGCATCGAGTTCGCAGGGAACCGCTATTTCAGCACATCGCTGCTGCGAAGCCGCTTGAGCATTGCGCCCAGCTCGTTCGCGGTGCGCCCGCGATTCAGCCGGCGGCTACTGGATGCGGACGTGTTGTCGATGAAGAGTCTGTATGCGGCCAACGGATTTCTGTCCGCGAATGTGGAAGGGAAGATACAGGATGAGTTTGCGGGGAAGCGTGGGGACCTGGTGATCCGGTTTGTGATTCAGGAAGGGAAACAGACCCTGGTCTCGAGTCTTTCCGTGGAGGGCATGAAAGCATTGACGGAGGAGGAGATCCGCGGCGTTATCGGGTCGCTGCCGGGGCAGCCCTATTCGGACATCAACGTGGCCACGGACCGCGACAATATCCTGGCGCTGTACTTCAACCAGGGCTTCCCGAACGCGCAATTTTCCTGGACGGCGGTGCCTGACAACTCACAGAGCGAACAGGGGAAATCCGCCAAGGGAAATGCAGCGAGGAAAGATTCCGTAGAGACGCAAGCCGGCAAAGAGGAGTACCACATCGAGCGCGCGGAGCCCATGCGCCTGGTCTACAGGATCGAGGAAGGCTCGCAGATTCGCGTGCGACGCGTGTTCCTGACGGGGTACCAGCACACGCGGCCCCACGTGATTCAACGCGGAGTGAAGGTGAAGCCGGATCAACCGTTGCGCGAGGGAGATGTGGTGGAGTCCCAGCAAAAGCTCTACAACCTGGGAATTTTCAACCGGGTGACCATCGAGCCGCAAAATGCGGGCGGCACGGACCCCGAAAAAGATGTGGTGGTACTGGTGGAGGAAGCCAAGCGCTATACGATTGCCTATGGCGGAGGGTTTGAAGTGCAGCGCCTGGCCAGCACGAGCAATCCAACGGGGGGACAATTGGAGGCTTCGCCGCGCGGGATACTGGAGATTTCCAAGCAAAACCTGACCGGCCGGGCTGATTCTCTTACCTTGAAACTGCGGGGCAGCACGATTCAAGGGCGGGCGCTGCTGGCGTACTCCGTGCCGGATACCTTCAACAATCCCAAACTGAGCTTGCAAGCCACGGCCTACGTGGAAAAATCGCAGGACATCAACACCTTTTCGCAGGCACGCTATGAGGGGAACCTGCAGCTCACGCACCAGCTTTCCTCGCGGTCATCGATACTGTATCGCTATGCCTTCCGCAAGGTGACAGTGAGCAATCTGAACATCCCATCGGACGAGATTCCGCTGTTCAACCAACCAACGCTGGTGTCGCAATTCGGTGCGACTTGGTTCCGCGACACGCGGGACAATCCCGCGGATGCGACGAAAGGAAGTTTCAACAGTGCGGACGTCAGCATTGCGGACACCAAGATCGGATCGAGCGCCAGCTTCGCGCGGTTCTTCTTTCAGAATTCGACATATACGCCGATCAAACGTGGTTGGAGCTTCGCCCGCTCCACGCGCATGGGCATCCTCACGCCCTATCGCGATACCGTCTCGCTAACTTTTCCTGCGCCAAACAAGCCGCCGTTCCCGACCGTCATTCCTTTGCCGGAGCGCTTCTTTGCGGGCGGTGGAACCTCATTGCGAGGAACTGCGTTGAACCAGGCGGGGCCGCGCGATTCGTCAACGGGCTTTCCTGTGGGCGGCCAGGCGGTCATGATTTTCAATCAGGAATTGCGGTTTCCCCTCAAACTGCCCTTTGTGGGCACGGGGCTGGGTGGCACGCTTTTTTATGATGGCGGCAACACCTATAGCCGGCTGACGCGCATAACCTTCCGCTGGTCGCCGCCCGATCCAGTTTTCAAGACTACGTATCCGGGGCACCCTCCGGGGCAGTTCAATCCCACGCAATGCGTGGAGAATTGCAGTAACGAACTGAACTACTTCTCGCACACGATCGGTGTGGGATTGCGTTACGCTACGCCGATCGGGCCGATCCGCATTGATGTGGGCTATGCGTTAAACCGGCCGCAATTCGTTATTCCCTGCAAGAGCGGCGCGCTATTCTGCCAGGAAGCGACGCGCTTGCCGAGCATCCAGATCTTCTTCAACTTGGGGTCGAGCTTCTAATGCGCCGCCGCATCCTGATTCCGAGCGTAATGTTGGCCCTGCTGATGGGCGGCGGAGGCGTTCTGGCGCAGGAGGTGATTGACCGGGTCGCGGCGCGCGTGGAGAACGACATTATACTCGTCAGCGATATTCGCGAACTGGCGCGCTACCAGGTGCTCATCGATGGCAAGTCCGAAAGCGACCAGCGGATTCTGGACCGGCTGATCGACCAGTGGGTTGTGCGCAACGAGGCCACCGTTTCCCGGTACCCGCAGCCCTCGGATGAGGAGGTGCAGCGCAGCCTGGCCCGGCTCGAGCGGACGTTCTCTTCCCCTGCCGAGTTTGAGAATCGGCGGCAGCAGAGCGGGCTGAGCAGTGAAGAGTTGCTGGCGATGGTGAAGCTGCAGCTCTACCTGAGAAATTACCTGGACACCCGGTTTCGGCCCGCGATCCAGATCGAGGAAAAAGATGTGGAAGAGTTTTACAAAACGCGGGTGGTGCCAAGAGCAGAATCGCAGGGCCAGACACCACCGGCCTTCGAAGCCGCGCGGGAGTTTATCCAGGATGCGATGGTGCAGCGCGCCATCGATGAACAAGCCGACCGGTGGCTGAAAGAAAGCAGGTCGCGGATTCGCGTGGAAAACCTGTTGGAAGAGAGCAAGCCATGACCAAAGAATCGCGCTGGCGAAAGATTCTTTGGGTGGAGCACGCCCTGTGGGTATTGGGGACGTGGACGCTGCTGGGAATCGCCCTGGCGATCATCGCCCTGGGCAGCGGGTTGGCAAACCCGCTCCTGCGCCGCGTCCTGATTCACCGGATGGAGACGCTGACCGGAGCGCGGGTGGAAATCCGCACGGTCACGGTGGAATGGTTTTCGCTGAATGCCACGGTAAATGGGTTGGTGGTGCATGGCAAGGAACCGGCGAGCACGGAGCCGCTGTTCAGCGCGGAGCAGGCCCGCGTGGGGCTGCGCATCGATTCGTTCTGGGGACGGCGCGTTGGTTTGAATGAACTGGTTCTGCAATCGCCGCGGCTGCATCTGCGGGTGGAAAAGGATGGGAGCAACAATCTGCCGGCATTACAGCGGGCGAGCGCTTCGCGGAAGACCCCGCAGGAAACGCTGCTGGAGCTGCACGTGCAGCGGGTGGAAATCAAGGATGGCTGGCTGCTGCATAACGACATTAAGAGACTGGTAGCGGTGGAAGGCGGCGACCTGCAGTTTCAGTTGACGCGTGGCGGCCAGCCGGATCATGGCTTGTACATCGGCACGCTGCAGTGGGAGTCCATCGAATTGGCGCGCCGCCGCGACGTGCCGGTGCCGGCAAACCTTTTCGCGAAATTCTCGCTGGGTCCCGGGGGTTTCGCTTTGGAGCAGGGCGTAGTGGACCTCGGCCGCTCGCATGTGGACCTGCAAGCCCACGCAAAGGACCTCAGCGGCGGAGAGTGGACATATCGCTATCGCGGCTGGCTGGACCTGCTAGATTTGCGCGAGGCTTTCCGCACGCCGGAAATTCCCCTGGGACGCATCGATCTGCGCGGGGAAGGACAGCTTGCGGGAGGCAAGCTGACAGGCAAAGGTAACTACGCCGCGGACAATATCAAATTAAGCTTCGAGGATTTCCACTCCGCGAACCTGAGCAGCCGTTCGAGCTACGTCCTGGATCCGGAAGGAGTGGTGCTGCCGGATTTTGCGGCCTACGCGCTGGGTGGAAGCGTGAAAGGGCGCATCAACATGCGTTTCGATGGCGTGAAGTTCCGCGCGGAAACGAAGCTGCAGGATATCCGCCTTTCTGCCGTAGCACCAGCTATCGATCATGCGGGTTTTCCCGTCGACAAACTGCACTGGGACGCGGTGATTTCGGCGGACACGGTGGAAACGTGGCACGACAATTTTCGTGACTTCGACATCACGGCGCGGATGCATTGGGACGAACCGGACGAAGTGGCTGCGGGGCACGTTCCCGTGACCGGTGATTGGAAACTGCGCTATCGCTATGAGCCGGACATTTTGGATCTGGAGCAATTGGACTTTGAGACCCCGGCTGCACGCGGTTCGATCTCCGGCGTGCTGGATCCCAAGAATTCCGCGCTCGATGTGCGGTTAGACGTGGGTTCGCTGGATCCCTGGAACGATTTCATCCATGCCATTGCGGGCGACAAACCCGGCACACCGGAAGCGGCGGTGCGCATCGGTGGATCGTTGCAATGGATCGGGAAAATCACGGGGCCCGGCGACGGGCCGCAATTTCAGGGGCACTTTCATGGCGAGCACTTCCGCGATGGCAATGTTGTGCTGGATTCGCTGGACGGCGATCTGACCTATTCGCCGAAAGAACTGGTGATCAGCACGGGGCGAGCGCGCCGCGGCGTGATGGAAGCGGGAATCGACGGGCGGATGCAACTGAGCGATTGGGATTTTCTGCCGGACAACGAGTGGAGCAGCGACATCAACATCGAGAAAGTGCCCATGGAAGGCCTGGAGCAATTGGCGGGCTGGAAGTATCCGTTGAAGGGATTGGTGACGGGACAATTCCACGGGCGCGGCACGCGAGCGGAACCCGCGCTGACGGGGCTGCTGGATGTGGCCGATGGAGACGCTTATGGCGTTACGTTCAACCGCTTGCGCGGCCAATTGAGTGTCATGCCGGATGAAGTGCGGCTGGCCAATGCGGAGTTGCGGTTTTTCGCGCCGGGCACCGAAAAGACGGGAGGAGCGGGAATCGTGACGGGAACGGCTGCGTACCGTTTTGCCGACCGCTCGTTGACCACGGACCTCGTAGGGGCTTCGCTCCCGCTCGCCAATTTCGGAAAGATTCAGTCCGAAAGCCTTCCCCTGGGAGGGCAAATCACGTTTCGCATGAAATCGAGCGGCCCGGTGACGCAACCGCTTGCGGAAGGTTCGTTCCGCGTGGTGAATCTGCAGGTCGGCACGGAAGTCATCGGGAGCTTTGAAGGAGAACTGCATTCGGACGGAAAAGAAGCAAACTTGAAAATCGGGTCAGCCATGAGTGAAGGAGCAATTTCCGGCGGGATCAAGCTGGGCCTGGCCGATCCGCTCCCGCTGGACGGAAAAATCACCATCCGCAACATAAACCTGGATCCTTACCTGCTTGCTGTCCTGCACCTGAATAAATTCACGGGCCACGGCACCGCGGACGGAGACATTACCGTGAGCGGGGAGGTGCAGCATCCGGAGACTCTTGTGGTGGATGGGAATTTCACGCGGTTGCTGCTGACCTATGGCGGCGTGCAACTGGAAAATGCGGGCCCGATCCACCTGACTTCGACACGAGACAGCCTGAAGATTGTGAGCGCTTCGCTGAAAGGAACGGATACGAACGCCGAATTGAGCGGGTCGATTCAGTTCACCGGGCGGCGGGCGCTGGCGATGAAGATGAACGGAACGGTGGACCTCCGGCTCCTCGGCGCGTCCATTCCGGATTTCGACGTCAGAGGCTATGCCGATATCAATGCCTCGTTTGAGGGTACGGTGGACCGTCCGAGAATCATCGGGCGCGTGAAGCTCACAAATGTTTCGGCGCGCACAGCGGACTTCCCCACCGGGCTGAGCAACGTGAAAGGCGACCTGGTGTTCGATGCGAACCGGCTGTTTTTCGATAATGTCGTAGGCGACTCCGGAGGCGGCATCCTGGCCCTTTCCGGCAGCGTGAATTATTCGGAAAAGCCGCTGCGCTATGACATCACTGCGAAAACCGAGCGCATCCGCATTCGTTATCCGGAAGGGATCAGTTGGCTGGCCGGCGGATCGCTGCGGCTTTCGGGCACGTTAGACGGCGGAGTGCTATCCGGCAAAGTTGCCGTGCAACGCGTGAACTTGAGCGAGGGGCTGGAATCGGCAGGCATTCTGGTATCCAGCACGGGCGGGAGCGCTTCCGGCAGTTCAAGTTTCTTGCGCAACTTGCAGCTTGACGTGGAGGCAAGTTCCACGCCGGATGCGCGCATGGAATGGCCGGGAGCGCAACTGGAAGCGGACGCCAATCTGCGTGTGCGCGGCACGGCAGAGCATCCAATTATGCTCGGTCACATCCACGTGCTAAGTGGTGATCTATATTTGCGAGACAACCATTATCACGTGACGCGAGGAGATCTGAATTTCGCGAACCCGTTCCGGCTGAATCCTGTAATCAATGTCGAAGCCACAACGACTATCCAGCAATACGAGATTACGTTGAACTTCACTGGGGAAGCCAGCAAGCTGAGTTTGTCTTACCGCTCAGACCCGCCGCTGCCCGCGAACGACATCATCACGCTGCTGGCGTTGGGCCAGACGACCTCGGAATCCACGTTGCGCACCGGCGGCACAACGCAGAGCAGCACCACTTCCGGCGCATCCGCATTGCTCTCCGAAGCGATTTCCAGCCAATTGGGCGGACGCGTGGAGAGGCTGTTTGGCATAACGCGATTCCGGGTTGATCCCGGACTGACGGGAGTGGGGGCGAGCAGCTCCGGGCAGAACGCAGCGGCGCGCGTGACCGTCGAGCAACAAGTGACGCGCAGCTTGACGGTGCTCTATGAGACGAACGTGACTTCCACGCAACAGCAGGTCATCCAGATCGAGTACAACCTGAACCGTAATATCTCCATAGTTGGCTTGCGCGATCAGAACGGCACCTTCGGTATGGACATCAAATTTAAGAAACGCCTGCCGTAAGAACCCCGCGCGTCTCCAACCATCAATTGCTTATGGAAATGAAATACGGACTCAGGGCTGTGTCTGCTGCGCGGCCTGCTGCTGCGCGTCTTGCTGCGGGCGGTGCGGTTGCTGCCAACGGCGCGGGGGAGGATTGTACAGCCGGGCATTCTGTCCGGTGACGGGATCCTGTTCTTTGGCCGCTTGCAGAGCGTCCTTGACGGCCTTGAGGGCCGTGGCACGCGTGGTCTCTTGAACTTCACGGGAGATTTTCGGGCCTTCAGCTGCCAATTTTTGCCCGAGCGGTGAACCGTAGAACTGAAGGAGACTCTTGATTTCATCGTCGGTGTAATGCTTGTCATATGCCGCAACCATCTGTTGGATCACCTGGTCCACATCGAAATTCTTTTCGTAGCCCGAAATCACGCTATTGACGAAGGCTTGGCCCTTCTCATTAGTGGGCACCGTGGCCAGAAGCTTTTCGCGGTATTGCTCCGCGATCAAATTGATGTTTTCCTGGACCTGGTCGCGGAAACCAATCAGCTCCAGCAACGAGCGGATGTCCGCGTCTTTTGCAGGATCGATGGAATTGGCGGGGGAAGCGTTCTGCTTGCCAGCGCCGGATTGCGAGGCTGCCTGGACCGGCGTGGAGGAGCTACCCTGGATGGCTACAAGAAACGTTCCCACATAAATCAGAATCAATGCAATTGCCGCTTTCATGTCATCCTCCACTCCGGGTGGTTCCTGCCCAGCACTGATTCTAGGGGAGCGCGAAACGGGGCGCGCCTGCACTGGGGTTCAGGTTTGCCTTGCGGATACTGGCCGGAGGTGCAGTGGGCGGGAGGCGTTTAACAAGTGAGAACGTGCGCGGGCTTGCGCCGCAACCCCTCTCTTACCGCGGAGGCGACAGTAGATTATGCTGGGGAATCAACAGAGCTTGAATTGCCCGCGAAGCAGGAACGCGGAACAGCCCGAAGCACACCTGACGGGAATGCATACCATGAGCGCAACCAAAACGCTGACCGAAGAAGACTACAGGGAGTTGCGCCATGCCATGGTGGAAACGCAAATCCGGAAGCGCGGCATTAGAGATGAACGAGTGTTGCAGGCGATGAGGAGCGTGCCCCGGCACGAATTTGTTGCGGCCAACTGGAAGAGTGAGGCGTATTCGGATGAGGCGCTGCCGATCGATGAAGGACAAACCATCTCGCAACCCTACATTGTTGCCGTCATGTGCGCCGCACTTCATCTGAGAGGCATTGAGAGAGTGCTGGAAATCGGAACGGGTTGCGGCTATCAGGCGGCGGTGCTTTCCTGCCTGGCGCGAGAGGTACACACGGTCGAATGCCGGGCGGAACTGGCGAGCGCAGCAGGCGAGCGGCTGAAGAGTTTAGGATACGGAACCGTGCAAGTGCACCGGGGAGACGGTTCGCTGGGCTTGCCGGCGTATGCGCCTTATGATGGCATCATCGTGGCCGCGGCGGCACCCCACGTGCCGGAACCCTTGACACAGCAATTGGAGGAAGGCGGGCGGATGATCGTGCCCGTCGGCGGGGAGGAGCATCAGGTGCTGATGCTGCTGACCAGGTACGGCGAGAAGTTGAGTGCAGAACGAAGAGAACCCTGCCGGTTTGTGCCCCTCGTGGGCCGCCACGGCTGGAAGGACGAGTGGATTTGATGAGCGATTCCGCCCCGGAGCTTTCCATTATCATACCGGCGTTCAACGAAGAGTCGCGGCTGTCGGCCACGCTGGAAAAGATCGCCCGCTACATCGAGCGGGAGCAGAAGAACATCGAAGTTATCGTGGTGGACGACGGTTCAACCGATCGCACCGCTGGGGTGGCCGAGTCCTTCCGCGGCAAGTTCGCGCAATTGCGCGTGCTGGCGAATGGTGCGAACCGGGGCAAGGGATTTAGCGTGCGTCACGGCTCGCTGGAGGCGCGCGGCGAGATCACCCTGTTCACCGATGCAGACCTTTCTGCCCCGATCGAAGAGGCGAATAAACTTCTTGCTGCAATGAAGGGTCACGATGTGGCGATCGGCTCGCGCGCCCTGGATCGCAGTTTGATTGAAGTGCACGAATCGGTGTTCCGCGAATTTGCAGGTATTATTTTCAACAGAATCGTGCGCATCATTCTGCGGCTGCCGTTTGTGGACACGCAGTGCGGGTTCAAAGCTTTCCGCCGAGAACGCTGCCGGGTGATTTTCGAGCAGCAGACGATCGAGCGATTTGGTTTCGACCCCGAACTGCTGTACCTGGCGCGCCACCATGGTTTGTCCATCGTGGAGGTGCCGGTGCGCTGGGCGCACTCGCCGGCCACCAAGGTGAGCATGATGCGGGACAGCGTGCAGATGTTCCTGGACGTGGTGATTATCCGGTGGAACGCGGTGCGCGGGAAATACCGCAAGGGAAGGTGAGTTGCACTTTATGGAATAAAGTACTTGACAGTGCTTCCCCGCCGCGCTATCCTCCCACCGTGCCTTCCACCAGCCCCACCCGCACTCCCGCCCGCGCGCCGATTCCCATTGATGCGCGCGCCGCGGACCATCTCCGCTATATCCGCGAAACCATGGAGCGGGCCGCTGAATTCACGGCCGTACCCGGTTGGGGCGGCGTGGCCATGGGCATTACGGCCCTGGCGGCGGCGCTGCTGGCTTCGCGCCAAAGTACGCCACGAGGCTGGGTCGCGGTGTGGTTAGCGGAGGCGTTCGTTGCCGTGGCAATCGCGGCACCCTCGGCGGCGACCAAGGCGCGGCGCGCAAATTCCTCCTTGTTCAGCGGGCCGGGCCGCAAGTTTGTACTAAGCTTCGCACCGCCGATTGTCGTGGGGGGGCTTTTGACGGTGGCGCTTTTCCTATCGGGAGCATTCGTTTTCCTGCCTGGAATGTGGATGCTGCTGTATGGGACGGCGATTGTCACCGGCGGGGCATTTTCCGTGCGCGCGGTGCCGATTATGGGACTTTGCCTGATGGGACTTGGCGCGGCGGCGTTGTTTGCCCCGGCGCAGTGGGGAAATCTATTCATGGCCGCGGGTTTCGGAGCGGTGCAGATCTGCTTCGGTGTGTGGATCGCACTGCGCCACGGCGGTTGAGCGAATTTCGGAGAGCGTAAGAGTTATGGCGAGATCATCGACAGTCCGGCAGGCGCGTCCGCAAAAAGAGGAAGGGCCCGCCGCCGTCCCGAACCAGAAACGCGAGGCCATGCCGGCGAATCTGGATCGGCTGATTCATGAGCGAATCCGGCTGGGCATTGTCAGCGCCCTGGCGGTGAATCGCTCGCTAACCTTTAACGAGTTGAAAGCCCTGTTGAAGACGACGGACGGAAACCTGAGCGTGCACGCAAGGAAGCTGGAGGAAGCGGACTACATCGTGTGCACGAAGTCGTTTGACGGGCGCCTGCCCAAAACGGAATACCGGCTGGCAGCCGGGGGCCGGCGTGCGCTGGAGCGCTACTTGAATCACATGGAAGCGCTGATCCGGGCGACACGGGAAGGGTAAAAAATTTGTCTTTTTACTTTGTATTGCAAAGTACATTGTGGAAGACGGCGGCGGAGAAGGCAGCATGCTCATGGAAAACACGGTTATCGATCCTAGACACGGAGGGCTGGCGGATACGGCGTTCAAAATTCACGTGGCCATCATCTGCGATGGAAACGGCCGCTGGGCTACTTCGCGTGGCTTGCCGCGCACGGAGGGCCACCGCGCCGGGGCGGAAGCGGGGCGGCGCATTATCCGATGCGCGCCGCACCTTGGGATTCACACGCTGACGCTGTTCGCGCTTTCCTCCGCGAACTGGCAACGCCCGCCCGCTGAAGTGTGCGCCATCCTGGAGCTACTTCACGAATACCTCAAGGAGGAAGCGTCGCGGTGCCTTCAAGAGGGCATCCGCCTGAGTATTATCGGGCGCAGAGATCGCCTGCCCGCGGCTTTACGAGCGGCGATTACGGACGCGGAAGCGCTGACTGCGAACGGGAAAGCGCTGCACCTGCGATTGGCGATTGATTATTCGGCGCGCCAAACGATCTATCAAGCGGCCAGCAAGTTTTACAAAGTGACCAGCCTCTCCACCGAAGCGTTCGGCGATCTGCTTGCCGAAGTGCAACGAGGCGGCTCAACGGAAGTGGACCTGCTGATTCGCACAGGCGGAGAGCAACGGCTCTCCGATTTTCTATTGTGGGAATGCGCCTTCGCGGAATTTGTTTTTCTGCCGAAGCGCTGGCCGGACTTTTCGCCGCTGGACCTGCGGAATGCCGTGCTGGAATTCGAGCAGCGCGAACGGACGCGAGGCGCGCTGCCGCAGGAGTGCACCATCTAGCGCGATCCATGACATTGTGAGCGGCACAAGAAAATCGCCTTCAACCTGGGGCCAGAGAGCCACGTTAAGTCGCCAAAGCCCTCGTAACACACTCATTGCACAAGTGTTATAAAACTTAAGAAGACACGGATCCACGTTCCGACGAATCCCCCTACCGGATCGTCTATAACCCAGGAGAACGTAATGGGATCCGTAGGAGTTATCCTGCCGTGGGAGCATAGGATCCCATCGGTGGCACGCGAAGGGATATCTCGAGTGGAACCTTCCGAACGGGCATCGCAAGCGAATCCTGTCGGGGTGAATCCGGAGGACGCGGCGCTGGCAGCGGCGTGCCGGGCAGGCGATTTGTGCGCCTACGAGCGTCTCTACCGGTTGCAGGGCGCGCGGATGAGGAACCTCGCGCGAAACCTGCTGGGAACGCAATCAGACGCCGAGGACGCGGTGCAGGAAACGTTTCTCAAAGTGCAGCGCAGCATCGCCACATTCCGCGGGCAATCGTCGCTGGTTTCCTGGATCTTTCGCATTTTGGTGAATACCTGCCACGACGTGCGGCGCAGCCGTATGCGCCGGAAGGAAATCGTGGCCGAGGAAAGAGAAGAGGGAGCCACACCGGCCGAGCCGCGGGCTCCAGAAGCGCACCCTACGTTGAAGCTGGCATTGGAGCGCGCGATCGGGCAACTGACGCACCACCAGCGCGACGTTTTCCTATTGTATGAAGTGGAAGGGTTCCGCCATGGGGAAATTGCGGAAATGCTGGAGATTTCGGAAACGGCTTCGAAGAACACGCTGTTTCAGGCAAAGAAGAATTTGCGGCAGATGTTGGAGGCTCCCCGGAGCAGTCAAGCAGGAGGAGCGTAATGCAAATCACGTGTAAAGATCGCGAGCGGATTTTTCTGGATGGGAGCGCCGAAGACTGGGCGGCGCTGGAAGTGCATGCCGGGTCGTGTGCCGAATGCGCGGAAGAGGTGCGGGCATGGAAAGAGCTGAGCCTGGCGGCCGAAGAATTGCGGGATTACCGGGAAAGCCCAAGGTTGTGGCCCCGGATTGCAACAGCGCTGACAAAGCAAGCGAAACAAGGGGAATTGCGCGAGACCTGGCTGGAGCGGTTCGCTTTCTGGCGAAATCTCCCGATAGGGTGGCGGACCGCGATGGCCGGTGCCCTGGTGCTGCTGATGACGGTTATAACCGGATATGTCTATCTGTACCCCGGTCCAAGCAAGGACGACCCAAACAACCCGCTGCTGAAGGACCGCGCGCTGGCGGAGGTGGAACGCACGGAGCGCGACTACATGAAAGCGATCGACAAGCTCGCTTCCGAGGCGAACCCTCAACTGGAAACGGCCACTTCCCCGCTGATGGCTAACTACCGCGAAAAATTGCTCGTGCTGGACAGCGTTATTGACGAACTGCGCGTGCAAGCCGGCCAGAATCCCTCGAATGCGCACTTGCGATTTCAGCTCCTGGCTATCTACCAGGAGAAACAGGCCACTTTACAGGAAGTATTGGAGGCAAAACAATGAAGTCCGCCCTCTGTTCAAGGGCAGTGAATGGCATTACCTTATCCGCGCTGGCCTTGTGTGTGTTTGCCATGCCGGCACTGGCGGCGAATCCCGCTCAGAGTACGGCCACGCGGAATTTTGAAAAGACGCTGACGCTGGGGGTGAACCAGACGTTAGCGATGGAGCACAAATTCGGCGAAGTCCGCATCCACGGTGAAAGCGGCCGGGAAGTGAGAATCTCCGCGACCATTCGCGTGCAAGCCACAACGCAGGGCGAAGCCGACCGCAACGTGGATCAAATCAAGATTGAAGTTTCGCAGGACGCAGAAGGCATCAAAGTGCGCACGATTTATCCGGATGAGCACACTTGGTACATCCGTGAGGGGAAGAGGCCTTCCTACTCCGTGGACTACGACATTGCCGTTCCCAGCGATGCGAAGCTGTGGCTTCGCAACAATTTCGGGAACGTGGAGATCCGCAACGTGCGCGGTTGGGCCGATGTCGAGAACGGATATGGCAGGCTGAAAGTGCGCGATGGCGGGGCGGCCAAACTCACCAATTCCTTCGGACAAGTGGAAGTGAGCGGAGCGGAGGGCAACCTGAGCGTCGTGGATAACAATGGAGAGGTGGGCGTCTCAACGGTGAAGGGCACGGTGGACATCAAAGATCGCTTCGCAGGCATAACCGTAAGCAACGTTCAAGGCGCGGTCAGCGTGGCTGGCGGAAACGGCGCCGTGGAGATCAGCGATGCGGGAGCCGCCACGGTGAGCAATTCCTTTGGAAGCGTGAATGCCCGCAATATCCGTGGCGACCTGATCGTGAACAACAGCAACGGCGCCATCGACGCAAACACGGTGAGCGGTGCCGCAACGCTGAATGGGAATTTCGGAACAATAACATTCAGCAACGTGAACGGCCATGTGAAATGCACGTCGTCCAACGGGAGGGTGAAGGGCGGGCCGGCGGGCGAGGACGTCTACGTAAAGACGACGTTTGGTGAGGTGCAACTGGAGCAGATTGGCGGCTCAATCGAGGTGGAGGATTCCAACGGAGCGATTAACGCAAAGGAGATCAAAGGACATGCAACGTTGAATACGTCGTTCGGCGCCATCGATGCGGCCACCGTCCGCAAAGGCGTCCGAGCCACCACCGGAAACGGCCGGATTTCCCTGAGCGATATTAGCGGCGATACCTTCGCAAAGACCAGCTTTGGCGCCGTAATCGTGCAAGGCATCAGCGGCGCACTCACACTCGAAAACTCCAATGGCCCAGTGACGGCGAACTCCGTTAGTGGGGACGCCACAGCAAAGACGAGCTTTGGACCCGTGACGCTGGACGACATTGGAGGGTCCATTACCGTGGATAACCAGAATGGTGCCGTGGTGCTTTCCGCCGCGCGCCAGTCGTCAACGTGCAAGAACATTTCCGTCAAGACTTCCTTCTCGCCGATTCAGGTGCGCCTGCCGGAAGGCGCCCGCTACAACTTGAGCGCGCGCACTTCGTTCGGACGGATCAACAGTGAATTCTCCATCACCACCAGTGGCCAAATTGGCGGCGATTCCCTGAACGGAAAGATTGGCAACGGCGGCTGCACCCTTTCGCTCACCAACGCCAACGGAAACATCGACATTTTGAAACTGTCTAAATAGTCGCCCGGGTAATCGGCAGAGGCCCCGCGAGGGTCAGGGGAGTGTGCGGCGTACGCGGTGCATCGCGAAGGCCTTGCGCAGGATTCGCGTGGCGGTCTCGGTGAGCTGATAGAGATGCAATTCGTCCTCCCGGGCAAAGGCGAGATCCGTAACGTCGCTCGCTGCGCGGGCTTCTCCAGCGACACGCTCACAGAAATAATCAATGATGACATAGTGGAAGCGCGGGCGTTCGGGAGTGCCGCCGCCTCCATCAGCTTGCTCCGTGTAGATGCGATCGAAAGCCTCGATCATCTCCAGGACACGCACTTGCAAGCCGGTCTCTTCGAGTAGCTCCCGCGCGACGCCTTCCTGCAAGGACTCGCCAAGCTCCAGTGTCCCTCCCGGGATGGACCACTGCCCGCGCAGCGGCTCGCTGCCGCGGCGGATCAGGAGCGCGCGCCCGTTCTCGATAACGACGCCACCGACGCCAACCACGGGCCGTTCTGGGTATTCGCGAGCCAAGGGAGGCTTTTCTTTCGTCCGGACTGTTGGGTTACACTGAAACACAGGGGAAGGGTCATTGAATTGACTTCTTCCGCTGGGGTATATAATACGCCGGAAGGCGAAAGCCGTGCTTGCGGCATCGCCAGAAGAAGATCAACACGGAGGATGGAGACGTGCTCCGCTGCCCAGACTGTAGCGCAGAAATTGATGTGGACGAAGACGAAGTGGAAGAGGGAGAGATCCTGAGCTGCCCGGAATGCGAGTGCGAGCTCGAGGTGTCGCAGGTCCACCCGGTCGTGCTGAATCCTATTTCTGACGACATGGATGAAGAAGAAGAGGACGAGGAAGACGCCGAAGAGGACGATGACGAGTTTGATGAAAATGGAGATCTCCCGGATGATGATGAGGAGGATGACGAGGACGATGAGGAGGATGAATAGTCCCGCCCCAGGAGTAGCGGGGCATCCTGCGGCCCTCTGAACATCGTCTAATCGAAGGTGACCTCATTGCGGGGCAACGTCTCTCCCATGCGAAAACCTACGCCAGCTTGCCTGGGACTTTTGCTGTGCCTGGCATACCCTGTTGCGGCTCAACAGCCCGCGGAACCCGCACCTGCCGCAACACCCTCGCAACCGGCGGCGACAAGCCCGGAAGCGTCGCGCGCTAGTTCGACTTCGAAGGGAAAGAAGAAGCCGCTTCCGGTTTACCTGATCACCGGCACGGTCTTTGATGAGAAGGCGCTTTCGTTCCCGGATGTGAGGGTGCGCATTCGCCAGACCAGCCAAAAGAAGTTTCGTTGGGAGACCTACACGAATTCCCGCGGAGAATTCGCCGTGCGAGTTCCGGAAGGCAACGAATACGAAGTGGTGGTGCAGGCAAAGAGCTTCAAGGAGCAATCCCAGACGGTGAAGGCGGACGCCGGCACGGTTCAGCAGCGGTTGTCCTTCCGGCTGGATCCGGCAACGCCGGGAAAGGCGGGAGACAAGAAATGAGCACGCAGCGGAAAAAGGCCTGGATTTGGCTGGTGGCGCTGATGTTCGCGTTCGTGCTGGCCGCAGGCGCGCAGGATTCCAAGAAGGAGTCGCAACTGAGAACGGTGCGCGGGATCGTCACCGACAAAGCGGAAACGCCCCTTCCGAACAGCGTGGTGTTCCTGAAGAACCTGCGGACAAACACCGTGCGCAGCAGCTTCGCGGATACCGATGGCAATTACCGGTTCAGCGGATTGGATCCCAACGTGGATTACGAAGTGCATGCGGAATTGGAAGGCGAAAAGTCCCAGGTGAAGACGGTGTCGTCCTTTGACAGCCGCAAGGAAATCACCCTGAATCTGAAGATTGACCGCAAAAAGAGCTAACGAGTTGCGAACAGGAATGCACGGCTTCATTAGAGATTGTCCGGTCAATCGAGTAAACTGAATTTCCCCGCGAATCAGGTTCTTGAGCGCATTTTCGAGGACTAAGGGCATGGAGGAAGATGGCCTGCGGCAGAATACGTTTGTTTTTCGGGACAGCTCTGTGCGCGCTGGTTCTGTCCGGCGTGTCTCTTTTCGGCCGGGAACTCCCGGACAGCCCTGAGCCCAAGGTCCGGTTATTTGCGCAAGACCCTGCTTCCTCGTCAACTTCCCAAACAGGCGTACAGGCTGACCCGAAAGATGGCCATGCCAGGGATGAAGTACCCAAGCGGATCTTCTGGATCATTCCCAATTTCATGACCACCAACGACCAACCGGAAAATCAAGGGCCGCTCACCCCAAAGCAAAAGTTCAATATCGCGTGGCACCAGTTCTGGGACGAAAGCGCGCATTTTGGCAATTTGCTGCAGGCGGGGCTTTCTCAGGCGGCGGATGGGATCCCGCACTATGGCCAAGGCTGGGGCGCATTCGGGGAAAGATACCTGGCCCAGGAGGGCGATCAGTTCACGGGAAGTTTCATCATCTACGGAATATTGCCGACCGTGCTGCACGATGATCCGCGTTACTTCCGAAAAGGGCGGGGATCCGCACTGTCGCGCATCGCCTATGCGGCTTCGCGGGTGCTTATTGCGCGCACGGATGCGGGTCGGAATACTTTCAATGTCTCGCAATCTCTCGGTCAGTTGGGACAGGCGGGCATCTCCCTGACGTATTACGCCAGGCAGGATCGCGATGTGCACGGATTGTTCCAAGGATGGGCCGTCAACCAGACTTATAACGTTGGCTGGAACCAACTGAAGGAGTTTACCCCGGACCTTAATGCACTGATCCGGCGGCACTCCAGGAAAAAGCACCAGCCGCCAGCGGATCCTCGCGCGACACCGGCCATCACGGGCGCGAACTAGGGCGTTGCATGGGGGCTGCGGGGGCGTAGAATCCGCACCGCCCTGGGTACGATCTCCACCTCGACAGGTGTATTCCCCAGAATCTCACCGTCTCCGTGAAAGGGACACGGCCGGTGAGTCTCAATGCGCACGCGCTCCACGCGAAAACGCCGGACGCGCGCAGTTCGCAGTTCGCCGCGATGAGCCAGGGAAGGAAGGAGCGCCAGCACTTCCACGAAGCGCAGATCCTCCAGCAACACGAGGTCGAGCTTCCCATCATCCGTTTGTGCATCGGGGGCAAGACGCAAACCCGCGCCGTAGCTGGGCGTATTGAGCACGCCCAGAAGAAGCACATTGGCGTTGATTTCTGTTGGGGGATCGGTTGCGATAACCGCGCGGACGCGAATGGGATGAAAGCCGATGAGGGCACGAACTGCGGAGAGAAGATAACGGAGGCGGCCGCGCAGGTTGCGGTAGACCCCGCCGGCGTAACGCGCGGCTTCGGCATCCAGGCCCACTCCGCCCCCACCGGTGTAGAGGCGCTCCTTGCCGTCAGCGGTGCGTACCAGGGCAGCATCAAGAAATCCGGGCTGGCCATCCAAAAGAAGCGCCGCAGCAAGTAGTGGATCTTGGGGCAGACCAAGAGCCGCAGCCAGGTCATTCCCTCCGCCTGCCGGAATGACTCCCAAAATCACTCCAGGAACTCCAGCCAGCGCGTTCAAAAGCACTTGGAAGGTACCGTCGCCGCCCAGAACGAAAATCCGTGTGCGCCCCTCGGCAGCCTCTTTGCGCGCTTCCGCAGCGAGTTCCTGCGAACTGCGCGTAAGCCGAAACTCAACCAGCCAGCCGCGGCGGCCGGCAAAGTCCTTGAGCGAGGGCAGAACATCCTGAGCGAGCCCTCCTCCAGCTGCAGGATTCACGAGGACTAGGTCTGGAATGGCTTGCGGAGGCGCAGCGAGGTTAGGCACAGGTCGATTCTGCTGGGGTGACTCTTTCCGATGCTACAGGGTTCCAGGCAATCTGGGCGAAATGGTGCCGGCGGGGGGAATCGAACCCACGGCCTAGGGATTATGAGACCCTCGCTCTACCACTGAGCTACGCCGGCATAAAGCAATTCTTCATGCTACGAAGTAATCGCGGGGAGTGTCAAGCGCATGCAGGCTTGCGAAGAGTGGGGGAGAGCCGCGCGAACCGGTAGCGCGCAGGAAACGGAGCATGGAGCGTGCGCTGGTACTTTCGTACTACGCTGTTGGGACGTTCGTACCGTTGCTACTGGGCAAAGTTCCCGGCTATCGTGGGCGACGCGGGAAGGGGTCTACCCTGGCGCCATGCGAATAAATGGCGAAAAGGCGAGATGACTTGCCCGTGACGCTTATTGAACATAGGCGTGGTGTGCCCTACTTGACACTATCCGATTAAAGGATAGAGTGTCTCCGTAAGTCCTAGCTAGTTCCACGGAGGCACCATGTCACGTAAATTGGGCGCACTCGTTCTCGCCATGGGTATACTGGTGGGAGCGATGGGCATCAAGACCGTCCTCTCCAGCAACTCGAAGGGGACGGTGATGATGGCGAACGGACCGGCACCGATACCGTGGCCGCCGAGGACGCCGCCGAAGCAAACGCCGCCGCCGTCGTTCAACTAACTTGATCGAAGTGCTCCGGCACCTAGAAAGAGCAAGTTGGGCCAGGCGGATTAGGAGTTTATGCCTGGCCAGGTTGACCTGATCATATGGTTCTTGGGAACGGCCTTTGAGCTGCTGTTTGTGGTGTGCTCGCTCGCGCGCAAGTCCTTCCTGCACTACTTTTTCCTGAATCTTTACCTGCTCATTTCAACTACTGCGAGCATCGGCCGTTTTCTCATCTTGTGGAGCTACGGTCAGGGCTCCGACCAGTACATGTATTTTTACTATTACAGCGATGCCCTGCTCACACTGACCCTCTTTTGCGCACTGATCAGCCTTTATTTACACGTGTTCGGCGAACTTCGCGCGGGTGAATATGTGAAATGGGGAGCGGTGTTCCTGCTATTGGGGACCGCGGGCTTCTCCTATGCGGTGGTAGCGCAATCGACGCAGCGCCTTTCGACCAGTTTTGCTTACGAACTCTCGCAAAACCTCTATTTTGTGGGCCTGGTGCTTACATACATCCTCTGGGGCGCAGTGTTGAAATTGCGGGAAACACGCACGCGGCTGGTGCAGATCATCCTGTCCCTAGGCCTGTATTTCAGCGGCTATGCGGCAAGCTATGCGTTAATGAATTTTTCGGCGCGACTTAGTGTCATCCGATATATCTGTCCGGTGCTCGGATGCTTTTTGCCGCTGTCATGGTCTTTGACCATCCTGCGGCATGACGAGGAAGCGCGGCTGGTGCCGGCGCAACTTGTGGCGGTGCCACGATGATGGCCGCGCTGATTTTCGTGGCCTCTGTTGCCACGCTGTGCATGTTCTTCGTGTCCTACTGCCGGTCGCTCGTGGCTTCCTCTTCG
>Ga0209039_10000420_pt1 | contig 41227 bp, 29 predicted proteins | sample BogFormECP12_OM1_FD_188238 | JGI IMG/M metagenome (GOLD analysis project Ga0209039, IMG submission 188238) | Bog forest soil microbial communities from Calvert Island, British Columbia, Canada - ECP12_OM1 (SPAdes) (version 2) | ecosystem: Environmental > Aquatic > Freshwater > Wetlands > Bog ...
GGCCTCCGACTCGCCGCCCGCCCGAGCCACCGAAGAGGAACTCACTTACCCCGGCCCCACCATCTACACGTTTGGCTTCGATCGCACGCCACTCCCCGCTCCCGTAACTCCCGCCCCGGCACTGGTTTCCCCCGAAATTGGCTTCGCTCCTGAAGTGGGGCAGGCGCCCTCGCCTGCGCCGGACCCTCTGGTCCGGCTTTCCGAACCTCCCACTCAATCCGTCGCAGAACAATCCCCGAACCCCGAAATTGGCTTCGTTCCTGCAATCCCCCATCAGCCCCGGGGTCCGCTTGCGGCCCATCTATAATGAATCCATGTGCGGAATCGTCGGCTACATCGGCTCGCATAAAGCCGTCCCCATTATCCTGGAAGGGCTCAAGCGCCTGGAATACCGCGGTTACGATTCCGCCGGCCTGGCCGTCTATGGCGACGATAACCAGCTCGCTATTCGCCGCGCCCAGGGCAAGTTGCGTAACCTCGAGGAAGTCATCCGCCAGAACCCGCTCGAGGGCACTTTTGGCATCGGCCATACGCGTTGGGCCACCCACGGACGCCCTACCGAAGAGAACGCCCACCCGCACCGCGATTGCAAGGGCTCGCTGGTCGTGGTCCATAACGGCATTGTCGAGAATTACCTGGCCCTCAAGCACCGCCTCCAATCCCAGGGCCACGTCTTCCTCACGGAGACCGATACCGAAGTCATCGCCCATCTGGTGGAGAGCCATTTCAGCGGCAACCTGGAAGACGCCGTGCGCGCCGCCGTCCGCGAGTTCACCGGCTCTTTCGCCCTGGCCGTGATCTCGAGTGCCGATCCACGCAAGATCGTCGCCGCCCGCTACCAGGCCCCGCTGGTGGTCGGCACCGGCGATGGCGAATACTTCGTGGCTTCCGACGTCCCCGCCATCCTCGCGCACACCCAGGACATGATCTTTCTCGCCGATGGCGATATGGCCGTGCTCACCGACGATGGCGTGGTCCTCAGCGATTTCGAAGGCCACCCCGTCAATCGCCGGCGCGAGCACATCCTATGGGACCCCATCCTGGCGGAAAAGGGCGGCTACAAACACTTCATGCTCAAGGAAATCTATGAGCAGCCGCGCGCCGTCCGCGATACCACCCTGGGCCGCGTTAGCCAGGAAACCGGCCAGGTGTTCCTGGATGAGATGGATATCGCGCCGGCCGAATTCGCCCGCTTCCGCCAGGTCAAGATTATCGCTTGCGGCACCAGTTGGCACGCCGCCATGGCCGGCAAGTTCATGATCGAAAAGCTGGCCCGCCTGCCCGTGGAGGTGGATTACGGCAGCGAATTCCGCTATCGCGATCCTATCGTGAACGACCACACCCTCACCATCGTGATTTCGCAGTCTGGAGAAACCGCCGATACCCTGGCCGCCCAGCGCGAGGCCAAGCAGAAGGGCTCGCCCACGCTCGCCATCTGCAACGCCGTCGGCTCCATGATTACCCGCGAGGCCGCGGGCACCATTTACACCCACGCCGGTCCCGAAATCGGCGTCGCTTCCACTAAGGCCTTCACCTGCCAGTTGACCGCGCTCTTCATCCTCGCCATGTACCTGGGGCAGGCCAACGGCTCGCTCGACGAATCCTGCTCACGCGAGCTCGTGCAGGAGCTTCTGCACATTCCCGGCAAACTCGAAACGGTGCTCTCCCACGACCCAGTATACGAGGCCTTGGGCCGCGAGCTGCATCGCGCCACCGATTTTCTCTTTCTCGGCCGCGGCGTGCATTTCCCCATCGCGCTCGAAGGCGCGCTCAAGCTCAAGGAGATTTCCTACATCCACGCCGAAGGCTACCCCGCCGGCGAAATGAAGCACGGCCCCAACGCCCTGATCGATGAAAAACTCCCGGTGGTGGTGCTCGCCACCCATGATTCCTCCAACCGCGAGAGCCGCCTGCTCTACGAGAAGACCCTCTCGAATATCCAGGAGGTGAAGGCACGCGAAGGCGTCGTGGTGGCGCTGGTCACCGAAGGCGATCAGGAAGTGCGCAAATTCGCCGACCACGTCATCGAGATTCCGCCGGCCAGCGATCTGCTCGCGCCCATCCTCGAAATCGCGCCGCTGCAGCTTCTGGCCTATCACATCGCCGTCCGCCGCGGCTGCGACGTCGATCAACCCCGCAATCTCGCCAAGAGCGTCACCGTCGAGTAGCGCCGCCTTGCAACAGTTCACCCACCGGCTCACCGTCCCCACCCAAGGCAAGGGCCTCTATGAAATCACGCGCCCCATCGCCCAGTGGGTGGCCGCCCGCGAGGTTTCGACCGGCCTACTCACCGTCTTCGTGCAGCACACTTCCGCTTCGCTCACCGTCCAGGAAAACGCCGATCCCGACGTGGTTCACGATCTCGCCGCCTTCTTCAACCGCCTGGTCCCCGAGGATGCCCGCCTCTATCGCCATACCGTCGAGGGCGCCGACGACATGCCCGCCCACATCCGCGCCGCTCTCACCCTGACGCAGCTTTCCATCCCGGTTGAGGAGGGCCGCATGACGCTCGGCACATGGCAGGGCATCTACCTCTTTGAGCACCGCGCCACGCCGCACCGCCGCGTCGTCGTCCTGCACCTGCTGGGATAATGACAAACGCCGGAGCCGTGCGCGGCTTTCAGCCCTCGTAAGGAAACTTGTCGAGCGTCTTCACGCACTCCGACAGCGCTTCCATCATGGTCTTTCCCCACCCGCACGGCCGGTAGGGCGCGTGCTTCTGGTTGGTGAACTTGTCGGTCTGCGCGAAGAAATGCATGGTCGGTTCCTTCGGGGTGACGTACTCTTTCACCGTGATGATGAACTCCACTTCGCCCTTCTTGATCGAAAAGTAGTGCAGTTCCGCCATCTCCTGCGAAGCGTGGGTTTGCGCAAACCCCCAATCTTTCATTCAGCCATCCTCCTGACCGGATTCTCCATCATACAAGCTGCCGGCCCGCCCCGCCTACTCGGGAAACCGCATTCACCAGTTTCCGGTAGGGGATATCGTCGAAACGCTCGAACCCCAGCCATTCTCCTTCGCGCCAGCTCGAGTAATACCACCGCGCCAGCAGCGCCAGGTACTCGCGCCGCTCCCGCGCCCTCAGCTTGCGCGCTTCCACGCCCGCGAAACTCTCCCGCAGTTTGCGGTCCAGCGAGACCGTCACGCCTTCCTCCACGCCGAAGTGGAACCGCTGCCGCTCCTGCCAGTGGCCATCGCGCACTGGCCACAGTTCCACCGCATCCGGCGCGAGCGACCTGGTAATCGCCACGCCGTTGAGCCGGTCCACGTCGCGCGCCAGATCGTCGCGCAGCTTCAACACCTCCTGCACTTTCTCGAACCGCTTGTGTTGCCGCGCCGCATCCTCGAATTTCATCTCTTCGCTCAGCCGGTCGCGGGAACGCCCAATCGCCTCCAGCAACGACCGCCCATCGGTCTGCAGAAATTCCACCACGCGCGCCACCTCGTGCCCGTATTCCGCCGCGCCCACCACCTGCTGGCACGGCCGCAGGCACATCCCCATCTCGCCATAAATGCAGCCCGGATGTTCGGGCGTTGGCGCCAGGTCTTCCTGGCACCGCCGCATCTGGAACAGATCCAGAAACTGCCCCTCGAAACGCTCTGCCGAGGCGCGCGAGCGGAATGGCCCGAAATACAGTCCGGCCGATTTCGTCAGGTGCGTCGAAATGTGGCTGCGCGGAAACTCGTTCCCCAGCACGATCTTCACGTACGGCGGCATCCGCAATTTCAGCAACTCCAGATACGTCTCAGGAAAGTGTCGCCTGGCCTGCTCGTACATCACCACGCTCGATTCGAGGCTCGATCCCGTGAGCCAATACTCGATGCGCCGCACCGCATGCCGCAGGTTCAGCAGGCGCGAAGGCCGCTCGCGTTCCTTCAGTAGCCGCAGCAGCCGCCGCCTCAACAGCCCGGTTTTCGATAGGTAGGGCGCGCCCTCGCGCGGCCACAGCAAAAACACCGCCGGGTGGTTGGGGAGCGCTCCCACCGCCCGGTCCAGTTGCGCCAGGTCGTCGCCGACTTCAATCGCCGTCATCACCGGTGGAACGTAGCCCGCATGTTCTTAAGGCTACACTAACAGCAAGGCCATGCCCGAACCAGTCCAGCCCGCCGCCGAATTCTACTGCCCGATCTGCGCCAAGCCCGTCCCCGATCCGCTGCTGTGCGGCGATTGCCACTCGCTCATCTGCCGGGCCTGTGGCACTCCGCTGGAACGGATTGACGATCTGGGGATCGGCTGAGTGCGTTGACAGACAGCACTCCTACCCCGGCGCCCACGTCCGCAGAAAGCGCGCCGGCCCGCGCACTACCGGCATCTCGCCCGATTCCGGCAGCAGCCACACTTCGCCCGCCCGCACCGCTTCGCCGCCAATCGTGCCGCTGCCTTCCACGCAAATCCACAACTGGCATTTCTCCGCAGCCGGCATGAACTGCCCCACCTGCACCAACTCCGTCACAAAGTGCTTCGACCGCACCAGCAGTTCGCGCCCCTCGGCAACCGCCACCGGCTCGACCGGCCCCGGATGCACGCCCAAGTCGGCAATCGCCGCCGCCTGCTCCACGTGCAGCGGCCGGTCCCGCCCGTAATCCCACAGCCGGTAGGTCACATCCGAATTCTCTTGGATTTCGCACAACACAATCCCCGCGCCGATCGCGTGCACCGTGTGCGCTGGCGTGAAATAGGTCTCCCCAGCTTTCACCGGCATCCAGTTGATCAGCCTCTCGATTTCGCCCGTCCGCGCCGCCTCCCTCAGGTGCTCGCGCGTGATTGGCTCCCGAAACCCGAGCGCAATCGTCGCGCCCGGCTCCGCTTTCAGGATGTACCACATCTCGGTCTTGCCGCGCGGGCCGTCCTCGCCATCGTCCGGGTGCACCTGCACGCTCAACCGTTGCGAAGTGAAGATCAGCTTGACCAGCAACGGCAATTCGCGCTCGGCCAGAAACCAGGCCTCGCCGATGGGCCGCGCGGAATCCGCGAACCACGGCTCGAGGCGAGTTGCCCCCCACACTTTCTCCCGCAGCGAAGGCGTGAGGCGAATGGGCTTGTCCATGACTGCGAATTGATTACGAGTTCTTCACGATGAACCCGTGCAGACGATCCAGCCCGCGCTCCAGTTCCTTCATCGATGCCGCGTAAGAGATCCGCACGTGCCGGTCCGTGCCGAACGCCTCGCCCGGAACCACCGCCAGGTTTACTTCCGCCAGCAGCCGCTCCGCCAGTTGCTGCATGCTGCCGATTCCGTTCTTGCCCAGCACCACTCCCACATTCGGATACGCGTAGAAGGCCCCGCGCGGCTCCTGGCACGTCACTCCCGGAATCGCCCGCAGCCGCCCCACCACGAAGTTGCGCCGCTTGCGGTATTCCGCCAGCATCGCCGATACCGATTCCTGCGGTCCCCGCAGAGCTTCCACCGCCGCCTTCTGCGAGATCGATGTGGGGTTCGACGTCGAATGGCTTTGCAGCTTCAGCATCGCTCCCACAATCGCCGCCGGCCCGAGGCCGAACCCGATCCGCCATCCCGTCATGGCATACGTCTTCGAAAGCGAGCCCGCCACCAGCACCGTTTCCTTCGCTCCCGCGAGCGACGCAATCGAGTATGGCTCGCTGTCATACAGGAACTTGCAGTAACATTCGTCTGTCAGCAGGTAGATTCCCCGCCTCGACGTCATGCGGAAGATTTTCTCGAACTCCTCGCGCTCCACCAGGGCGCCGCTCGGGTTTGACGGTGAATTGATGATCAACATCTTGGTCCGGTCCGTCAGGTGCGGCTCGATCATCGCCGCCGTCAGCGCAAACCCGTTGTGTTCGTCCGTCTCCACAAACACGCACTTGCCGCCGGCGTAGTTCACCACGTCCCGGTACGTCACCCAGTAGGGCACCGGAATCACCACTTCGTCGCCCGGGTCCACGAGCGCCTGCGTCAGGTTGAAGATGGCGTGCTTGCCGCCCACCGTGATCAGGCACTCGCTTGGTTTGTAATCCGTGCCGAAATCCTGCGCGTGCCGCTCGCACACGGCTCTCTTCAGCTCCGCCGTGCCGCCCGCCGGCGTATACTTCGTGAAGTTCTGTTCCAGCGCGCGAATAGCCGCCTGCTTGATGTTGTCCGGCGTCGGAAAATCGGGCTCGCCCGCTCCGAAGTCCACCACGTCCACGCCGTCCGCGCGAAGCTTTTCCGCGTCCGCCGCCACTTTCAGCGTGGACGACACGCTGATCGATGAGATCCGCTCCGCGATCGGGTCCTTGGTCGCCTGCATTCGCTTGGTTATGCCCCTTTGTGTTTAGTCTTCGACAATCTCCGGTGCATCCGGGCCTCTACCGATGGCGGCACCAGCCCCGAGATATTCCCGCCCAGCCCGTACACTTCCTTCACCAGGCGCGAGCTGATGAACGAATAGGCCTCGTTCGCCATCATGAACACGGTCTCGATGTCCGGCCGCAGCCGCCGGTTCATCAGCGCCATCTGCAGCTCGTACTCGTAATCCGAGATCGCCCGAATCCCTCGCAGCAGCACGGTGGCCTCGCGCGCCGCCGCGTGATCCACCAGCAGCCCGTCGAACGAATCTACTTCCACGTTCGGGTACACGTGGATCACCTCAGCCAGCATCTCTTTCCGTTCTTCAACTGAGAACAACGGCTTCTTGGCGTCGTGGCGCAGAATCGACACGATCAATTTATTGAACATCCGCGCGCCCCGCTGGATCAGATCGAGGTGTCCGTTCGTAATCGGATCGAACGATCCCGGGTAAATCGCTATCACGCTGGGGGGTTTCCGCGACATGGACAATGTCTCATTTTACCCTTTCTTCTTGCCCGCGATCTGCCATTCCGTGAATGGGGAACTCACTCCGCGGATCTTGACGTTCAGGCAATACGGCACGCCCGCCGCGAACGCGCGATCCACCGCGGGCGCAACTTCGTCCAGCCGCTCGACAGTTTCGCCGCCGCCGCCGAATGCTTTCATGATCAGATCGTAGCGGGTGGATTGCAGCTCGCACGCCACGGTTGCCGCGTCACCCGTGGCGGATCTTTGCAATTCTCGCTCGAGTCCCCACCCCGCGTCGTTGCCCACAATCAGCACCACCGGCAGCTTGTGCCGCACCAGGCTGTCCATCTCCGCCAGGTAGAATCCCAGCGCGCCGTCACCAGTAATCATCGCCACCGGTCTTCCTGGATGCGCGAGTTGCAATGCCAGCGAGTTCGGCAGTGACGAGCCAATGGTTCCCAACGGCCCCAACCGCAGCCATCCGCCAGCCTGCCGCGCCTCGAGCGACGCACGTCCCCAATGCGCGAAATCACCGCCGTCCCACGAATACAGCACGTCCCGCGGCAGTGCCCGCCGCAGTTCCCGGAAGAACGCCGCGGGATGCATGGGCCCGCTCTCATCTCTCCCTTGTTCGGCCAGACGCGCCAGCCATTCTTCCCTCAACTCCCGCACCCGCGCCAACCAGGGCCGGGGCGCCCACGGTTCCGGGCCCGCCGCTTCCGTCATCGCCTCCAGCGCCACGCGCGCATCCGCGCAAATCGCCACATCCAGCGTTCGGTTCAGCCCCAGCTCTTCTTCATGCACATCGATCTGTATGAACCGCGCGCCTTCCGGAAACAGCCGCGCGCCCCCCATCGCCAGCCGGTAATCGATCCGCTTGCCCACCACCAGAAACAAATCCGCCTCACGAAACGCCGTATGCACCGCATAATTGAGCGCCGGGTCCGCGTACCCCATCACCAGCGGATGGTCGTCCGAAACCGTTCCCCGCCCCATGGTAATCGTGTAAAGAGGCAGGGAAGTCCGCTCGATGAACTTCCGCAGCGCTTCTTCCGCTCCCGCCCACCAGACTCCGCTGCCGGCAATCACTACCGGCCGCTCGGCCTGGCGCAGCGTCTCCACCACGGACCGGGGACAGACAGCTCTGTCCACGCGAAGCAGAAACGGCGCCTTGGGACAGAGGAGTCTGTCCCCTGGCGTTTGCGCGGTCTGCGCCGTCATCACATCCACCGGCACCGTCAAATGCACGCACCCTCTGCGCCCCGCATTCGCCGTCGCATACGCCTGCCGCAAAAACCGCGGGATTTCGCCTGCCTCCGGAACTTCCGCCGCCCACTTCACCACCGGCCGCGCCATCCCGACCTGATCGATATCCTGAAACGCCTCCCGGTGCGCCATGGTGCTTGGCCGGCTGCCGCTCACCGCGATCAACGGGCTCCCCGCCAGGTGGGCTGTCGCCAGTCCGGTCAGCGAATTCGTATGCCCCGGGCCGCCGGTCACCAGCGAAAGCGCCGGTCGCCGGTGAATCCGCGCCCACGCGTCCGCCGCATGCGCCACGCCCGACTCGTGCCGCATATCCACCACCCGCATCCCGCTCCGCGCCGCCACTGCCAGCACTTCGTTCAGGTGATCGCCCACCAGCGTGAAAACCGTATCGATCCCCAGCTCCATGGCTGTCGCGACGAACAACTCCGCGCCATTTGGCATAGAACCGCCATGCTACTACAATCGAGTCTTGAACTCCCGACGCATTCTCGTCACCGGCGGCGCCGGCTACATCGGCTCCCACACCGTGCGCCTGCTGCTCGAACAGGGCCATGATGTCACGGTGGTCGATAACCTCTCGAAAGGCTATCGCCACAACGTTCCCGCCGGCCGTCTCTACGAATTCAACATAGCCGATACCGCTGCGCTCGCCGGCCTCATGCGCCACAAGCGCCCGCAAGCGGTCATTCACTTCGCCGCCTTCATCGCGGTCGGCGAATCCATGCGGGAGCCCGCCCGCTACTTCGCCAACAACGTCGGCGGTTCGCTCTCGCTCCTCACCGCCATGGTCGAAACCGGCGTCCGCCACATGGTCTTCTCTTCCAGCGCCGCCGTCTACGGCGATCCGCCTTCGAGCCCCATTCTCGAAACCTTCCCCATCAAGGCCGTCAACCCCTATGGCGAGTCGAAGGTCATGGTGGAAACGCTGCTCCGCTGGTTCGATGAGATCCACCATCTCACCAGCGTCAGCCTGCGCTACTTCAACGCCTCGGGAGCCGACCCCGCCGGCCACTTAGGCGAAGAACACCAGCCCGAAACACACCTCATCCCGCTGCTGTTCCGCGCCATCCTCACCGGCAATCCCATCACGGTCTTCGGCGACGATTACCCCACTCCCGACGGCACCTGCATTCGCGATTACATCCACGTTGACGACTTAGCCCAAGCCCACATCCTGTCTCTGGAGTATCTCCTCAACGGAGGCGCCTCCGACCAGTTCAACGTCGGCACCGGCGCGGGTCATACCGTCTTAGAAATGATTGGAGCGGTGGAAGAAGTTACAGGCAAGGAAGTTCCTTATGTAATCGGCCCGCGCCGCGATGGCGATTCCCCCAGCCTGGTCGCCGACCCTACCAAGTTACGCAGCCGGCTTGCCTGGCAACCGCGCTACGCCGATCTCAAGACCATCATCGAACACGCCTGGAAGTTCGCCAGCTCTCACGCGGGGCCGCACGCGTAAGCCGGCAGCCATGTTCGTTGGGCCGCCCCCTTACGCCCCCCTCAAAACATCCTCGTAATACTTCTCGTACATCGGAATGATTTTCTCCGCGCAGAATCTCTCCGACGCGTTCCATCGTCCCGCTTTCCGCATCCGGTAGTGCAGATCCTCGTCCGTCAGCAGCTCCACCACCCGCGCGGATTGCGCCGCAATATCGCCCACCGCTTCCAGAAACCCATCCTCGCGGTCCGTGATCAGCTCGGCCACGCCGCCCACGTTGGTCGCCACCGGCACCACACCGCACGCCATCGCCTCCAGCGCCACCAGCCCGAACGATTCCAACTCGCTCGGCATCAGCAGCACGTGCGCCAGCGGGATCAGCCGCTCTACGTGGTTCTGCTTGCCCAGGAACGACACGTGCTTCTCCACCTTCAGTTCCCGCGCGAGGTGCTCCGCCGGCCCGCGGTCCGGACCGTCCCCCGCCATCAACAGGTGCGCCGGCGTGCACCTGCGCACCTCCGCCAGAATCCGCACGCAATCGAGCGCCCGCTTCACCGGCCGGAAATTCGAAAGGTGCAGCAGCAGCTTTTCGCCCGCCGGCGCATACTGCGCCGCTCCGGCCTTTTCGTCGTCCGGCTTGTAGCGATCGCAATTTACGAAGTTCTTGATCACGCGAATCTCGTTCGTCACCCCGAACACTTCGATGGTCCGCTCTTTCAGGTAATCGCTCACCGCCGAAACCCCGTTCGAACGCTCAATCGAAAACTTGGTGATCGGAAAATAGGAAGGGTCCGCTCCCACCAGCGTGATGTCCGTTCCGTGCAGCGTGGTGATGAACGGCAGCCGCCGCGTGGGCTCGAGCATCTGCTGCGCCAGCATCGCCGAGATGGAATGCGGAACCGCGTAGTGCACGTGCAGCAAGTCCAGGTCATAAGACTCCGCCACCTCCGCCATGCGCGACGCCAGCGCCAGGCAGTACGGCGGATATTGGAACAGCGGGTAAGTGGAAACCTCCACTTCGTGATAATGAATGCGCGGCATGCCCGCATCCAGCCGGATGGGGTTCGAGTAGCTGATGAAGTGGACTTCGTGGCCGCGGTTGGCGAGCTCAAGGCCCAGCTCGGTCGCCACAATCCCGCTGCCGCCGTACGTGGGATAACAAGTAATTCCGACGTTCACTTTTCGAGCGTAGCACTAACCGGGCGCAGCACCCCAAAACCGATCTGCCCGTGAATGTTTTCGTCCGGCCCGGCCGGTTCGCCGCCGCCAAACCACACCAGCACGCGGTCTCCATCCACCACCACGCTCGAGTCGCACACCACTTTCGCATCCCATGCCTGCGCGGCGCCGAACTCCGCGGCGAGTTTCGTCCATCGCACGCCGTCCTCCGATCGAGCCAGACGCAGGCGCCGCGTTTCGTCCGCCAGCCGCGCCGTATGTAGCATCCAGTAAAACCCGTGCGACTGCCACACCACGGGCTCGCCCACGTTGTCGTCCGCTTCCAACACCGGTTGCTCCGCAGCTTCTCCCACCGCACGCCATCGCGCGACCGCGCCACTCCGATTTTCTGCCGCGCCCCGAAATACCGAGGGATTGAGCAAATCGGCGGCGCTCCCGCGCTCCATCACGGGCGCAGGCCGCTCCTCAAAGATAAGTGTGGTCTTTGGATCGCCGCCGGTCACCGCCGGCAACGTGAAATCTGCGTACCGCCCGCACCCGGAAAGCGCCAGCAGAGCCGCGGCCGCCAGAAGCTGTGAAAAAAACGAGTTGCGGAAATCGTGGGGCAGACCCCTGGTCTGCAGCCGTCCCCCCGGCCGGCTTCTTGTTCGCAGCAGAAGCTTGATTCTTCGTGGCGAGAGCGGGTCCAGGGGGACCCGCGCAGACCAGGGGGTCTGCCCCACAACTTCCCGGCCATTATTGCAGCGGAATCCGGAACTTGATACCCGATCCCCGTCCCGGCCGCGATTCCAGCAGCAGGTCCGCGTTCAACGATCGCGCCCGCCGCTTCAGGCTCGCCGGGCCGAGCCGCAGCAGTTCCAGTTCTTCCAGCGAATACGTGCCGGCGAAGCTGAAGCCGTGCCCGTTGTCGTCCACCGAAATCTCCAGGCCGCGGTCGGTCTTCTCCACTTCCACCGCCACGCGCGTCGCCGCGGCGTGCTTCTGCACGTTGTGCAGCGCCTCGCGCAGCATGTGCAGAACTTCCAGCGTCATCTCCTGCGGCAACCCCACCGGCTTGTTGGTGCCCAGGAACGTCACCGGGATGCCGCTCTCTTTCTGGAATCCCTCCGCCGTCCGCCGCGCCGTGGCGATCAGGTTGGCGCCGTCCACATCCACCGGACGCATGCTGTGCACGAACGCGCGCAGATCCCTCACCTGCGATTGCGCCAGCGATTGCAGTTGCTTCAGGTCCTGCACGCCAGCCTCGAAATCGCGGTCCAACAGTTTGCGCAGAATCTCCAGGCGCATCTGCAGACTGATGAAGCTCTGCAACGGCCCGTCGTGGAAATCCGAAGCGATCCGCAGCCGCTCTTCCTCGCTGGCCTTCTCCGCCGCTTTTTGCGCCGCCTCCAGTTGCGCCGCCAGTTCTTCCGTGCGCCGGCTCAGGCGGCTCTTGCTTACGGCGAAACCGCACGCCAACACGCCCGCCAGCACTACCGCTGGAAGATGAATCCGCTGTTCGGGCAGGACCGCGCAGAAAACCGTGCTGACCGCCGTGATCACTCCCACCTCCACCGGCCCGTAGAACACCAGCCCTTCCGTCAGCAGGTAGAGGAAAAACACCGACTCCAGCCACAACATCCGCGGGCCTCCGAAATAAGCCACAATCAGGAAGTAGACCGTGTCGGCAAACAGCGCCAGCAGGCCCAGCATCCCGCTCTGCGCCTTGCCGCGCAGTTCCGCCAGGATGCTGACCACCAGGAATAGTCCCAGCAGCGCTATGAAGGGCAGGTTGCGCGAGGTGTCAACGCTCGCTATGATCAGCGCGACGGCTGCCAGCAGGACGCGAGCCCGGGACAGGTACCGCGGCCATGGGAATTCCTCGGGAAACATCAGTTGGTCATTTCCGGTACAAGTAGAGCGTATGGCTACGCCCTTCGCCGTCGTCGGCGATGTTCTCCACCTTATCCGGCGTCCAGTTCTTGAATTCGAAATCGTGCGCCACCACGCGGGCGCCTTTCTTCAACTGCTGATCGAGCATCGGTTGAACTTTGTCAATAAACCCCGGCAGCAGATAGACCGTGATCAGGTCCGCGGAACTGTAGCTCTGTTTCAACAGGTCCCCGTTGACGATGTGCGCGTTCTTTTCCAGGCGCAGTTTCAGGATCTTGTCCGTGCTCAGCCTGCACAGGTCCTTGTCCAGTTCCACGCCGATCGCGTCCGCATGGAACTTCTGCGCCGCCATGATCACGATGCGCCCGTCGCCGGAGCCGAGGTCGTACACCTTCTCCCCGGCCTTCAAGCCGCCGAGTTGCAGCATCTTTTCTACGATGGTTTCCGGCGTCGGGTAGTATGGCGCCAGCTTTTCGGCGTCGCCCGTCTGTGCCGGCGCTACCCCCTGTAAGAGCATCGCCAGCAAACTCAGTTTAAACATCACCGTAATTCGAATTTACCACTTTGCAACCTTTTCCACTCAATTGTTGAAAACCCTGTGGGAAAGTCGCCTCTGAGGTATCCAATCGCACGTTTGGTAACGGGTTTGTCACGCTCTGCACCGCAATTCAGCAAATGGCCCTACACCCAGACTTTTTCGAGCGGCTCGCCGCGCTTGCACATTTCGCAGTGCGCACTGTCGGGGTAGTAAAGGGCGCGGTCCAGCTTCGCCAGGTAGTACAAAGGCAGCGATCCGAAATTGAGCGTATTGGGCGTCGGCTGGTAGATAATCACGGCCAGGCCCACCACCTGCGCCCCGCGCGATTCCAGAAGCTGCTTCAGTTCCGCCAGCCTCTGTCCGGTGCGCAGAATGTCGTCCACAATCACCACCTGCTCGCCCTTCGTCGGCTCCAGGAATTGGCGGAAGTGCAATGGTTCTTGCTCGTCGTCCCGTTCGGCCCAGTAGACCTGCCGGCAGCGCAATGACTCGCACACGCCGTAGGCCACCGGCAATCCGCCGGTCATCGGCGTGACGATCGAAAGGTCCCTGACGACAGCCCGGATTTCCGGGTTGGCGCGCAGCCGGCGGCTCAATCCCACCGAGAGCATCCGCTGATACTGGTAGTAGCGCAATGCCAGGGGCACTTGAAGATATTGGTTGGAATGCATCCCCGTGGGGTATTCGTAGTGGCCATCGCGCAGCGCTCCGGTCTCTCGCAACGCGGCGACCACCTCGTCTTGGGTCGGGATCAGGTGCATAGTCTAATTATCAATGTACTGCATATCCATCCACTGCGCGCCAGCGCCGTACCATAAAGTTCAATGCTGGATGGTGATCAACGTCCCCGCCTGCGTGGCCTGGCCGTTATAGGTTGCCGTGATGAGCTGGTCCCCATCCGGGATCGAAAGCGGCACCACCGCGTTGAACTGGAACTCGTCCGGTGATTTCAACAGCGAAACCTCCCATTAGTAATCCGTCGCTGGATTGAAGAGCTTCGTTGGGAAGGTAGCGGGAACCGCGGGAGGCTTGATGACGGGATTCGACCGGCCGGCCTGGCTCGGGTCAAACACGATGAATCCCACTCCTGGCGACCCTTTGGGTAAAGTATAATCGTCCGCCGGATAGGCCGGGTTGTTGAACCCCGGGTTCTGCACCACGCTTGGAAGATCCTCACCCAACCCCTGCCAGCCGGCGAACGTGAAATAGGTCCACAGCTTTTGATTACCGCAACCACCGTTCGCGTCCAGGCTCTTCTGCGTATGAAATGCTTGCGGGTCGGTCGCGAACCCTCCGTCTGTGCGCCAATACAGGTTGCTGGTCCACTGCTGGTACGCCGTATAGGCGATCGCGCCAGGGTAGGTACACCCTCCCTGCACGTAAAACGATTCGGCGCCGTTGCGATCGAAATAGAACAAGTTATTGGAGGCTGTAAAGAACATCGGTTGGGGCGGCTCGGTGTTGAAAGAGTAGGGATCATAGGCGTTCAACAATGACTGGCGCGCGAACGCCAGAATGTTATTCTTCACGGTGCTCGACTGGTTCGGCCCGGCGCGAGGTCCCGAGAAACTGACGGCGTTGCCCGAAACGCGGTATACCAGGTTGTTTTCCATGTCTACCTGTCCCGAAAAATCGTCCGCGTACAAACCGTCGCCGCCGTATCCGTCCGCATCCAGCGCGGACGCGTCGCTCACGTCATGCACCTTGTTGTTGAGCATCTTGTTGCCCGTGCCCGAAGATGGCGGGCTGGGGGTTCCCACGCCGAAATACAACGACCCGGAATCATTCATAATTCCTTGAAACAGATTGTAAACGTGATTAAAGGAAATGGTGTTGTTGTTCGTGAATGGCGGATTAACGTCGGAGTCGGCGCAGTAGCAGACCTTAATCGCGCCTTTGTACCCGTCATAAACATCGTTGTGCGTATAGAGGTTGTCGTGCCCTTGGCCTTGCGCAATGCCCTTGGAACTGGTGTAGACGCGCCCCCAGCCCTCCACCACGGTATTCTGTACCGTATTGAATTGCGGAACGTTGGCATTTGTGTCGCCGGGCGATCCCGATGTGCCGATACGAATGCCGCCGGCGCCCAGATCGTAGAGCGCGCTGTTCTCGATCACGTTATTCGCGGCGACCCCGGCGGCGCTGTTTGAAACGCACCAGTTGGGCGAGCTCTTGCCGATGCAGGAGATGAATTCCAGTCCCACACCGGAAGTTTGCGTGACGATGCTCGAATCGAACGTGATGTGCTGTGAATTCTGGAAGGACACACCCGCGATGATCTCGCTGTCCCCGTCATACCCCGTGATGGGCATCGTATAGTTGTCGTGCTCAAAGGTCAATCCCTGAAACGTCACATACTGCAGATTCGACGCCACCAGGACCTGCGTGAGTTGAGGAACCATCACCGTATCGGTGTTCGGATTCTCGCCCGGATTGGCAAGATACGTGAGTGTCCACGGAGTCGCCGAGCGGTCCAGGAACCATTGACCCGGCTGGGTCAATTCGTCTTCCACGTTCTCGATCAAATAGCGGTGGTTGGGGATGAAACCGTGAGAGGTGGGGTGGTCGGCTTCAGTGGCAGTGACGCCTGTGAGGTAAACGATGCGGTTCACCGTGTCCACACAGCTGAGGCGCATCTTGGAAACGCTGTATTGCTCAAAATTCACCAGCTCGATATCGCCGGCCAGCGCCGGATTACCGGCAGGCTCGCTGCAATGGTTACCGGCCGGCGGAGCCAGGTTTTTCCACGTGCTCACGATGGGGTCCGTGGGATTGTACTGGAAGCGGTCAAAGCATTCCCAGCCGCTGCCCGCAAAATACTCCGAACAATTCGGATCCGGCGAATTGGCCGGCGGGGCCGGCCCACTCAAATAGACCGGGCCAACGTACCGGTAATATGTGCCCAACGACCCGCCCAGGCGCGGCCGAAGCCTCCGCACTCCGTTGTAAAACAGGTTCTCGAAATACTGCGTGGATGCCGGCAGCGTGGTCTTCCATGTATCGCCGCTCACATTGGTCCAGTTCTGAACGCGCACGCCTCCGCTGATGATCGGCGATTCGCCCTGATAATTCTGGTACACAATTTGGGTGGTTGCCGAGCCCGAGTCGGCCGCCGCGAGCGTTTCGGTCGCGGGCAGGAAGTATGTCCCGCCGCGGAACTGTACAGCTACTTGCTTCAGTCCCGTCTTGTTGAGGGCCCGAACGGCGGCCCGGGCGTGGTCGAAGGTCGCGAACGGCCCGTCCGTATTCGCGGGATTGGGAGCGGCCAGCGTGCCGCTCCAGGAATCGTTCCCGTTCAACGCGACATAGAAGGTGTCAACCGCAGCCGGCGCGGATCCCAATATCGTGATCAGCGCCATCGGCGCAGTGGTGGCGCCATTGTACGTTGCCGTGAGCGTGTTGTCGCCGGACGGCACGTTTGGCGGCACTACCACGTTGAACTGGAACAGGCCAGGCGGTCCGTTGATGCCGGCAAAGTTGACAGTGGCCGGCGTCCCGCCAATCGTCACGGTCGGCAGCGGGTTGAGCGTTCCTGTCTGCGACGACGAGCCGCTCACAACCGTCGGCGAAACCGGTCCAAAGCCATTGGCGTAGAGCACCACGGTTTCGCCCGGCTTGGCGGGCGTGAATGTGTAGCCGGGAACCGAAAAGCTCGCCGGCCCAACCAGGCTGTTGTCGGCGCCGTGTTGCGCGAGGACGTACGGTCCGCCGTTGACCACGAAAAACGACGGCGAAGCTGCCTGCGCCTGCGCGGTGTAACCTGCGCTGGCGGAGGCATTATTGGTCACCACCACCTGCACCGCTCCGGCCATGGCGTCGGGCGGAGTCAGAATATTCACCTGCGTGGGGCTGATGTAGTAGACGTAGGCCGCCTTTCCGTTCACCGTGACGCTGACGCCGTCGAGTTGCGTGGGCATCTTGCCGCCTACAAAATCGGAATTCTGCCAGATGCGCGTATCGCCCGCCGGCGCAAGATCGGTGCCTTTGACCTCCACCCACGAATTTGGAGCGATGGTTGCGTTCTCACCCTCGGCGTTGGCGACCAGTGAAATCTCGGGCACCGGACCGGTCGTAATAAGGAACGCCCGCGATGAGTATTGGCGTCCCGGGGGTGGCGTATTGTCGGTCTGGCAACCCCACAAGTAAAATACGTATCCGCTCGTCGAAAGGTGACCGGTTTTCGCGCCCAACGACATCAGGGTCGGATAGAAGCCCTTGTAAACGCTGCATCCGCCGGATTGGTCGAAGGGGGCCCAGGAGCCGGCGATTTCCTGCGGTGGCGTCCACTGCGTCGGGTCCGACAGGTTGTAACTGGTGGAGTAAAACCAGGCGGCGCCTCGCGCCGCGCCGGTGACTTGCCCGAGTGCCGGGTCGCCTGCTGAATCGCAGACGAACGTCAACAAGTATTGCTGCGTGGCGTCGACGTAGTTGATCGACGCCCCATAGCTAAGTTGCGCGGCGCCCTCGCAGTTCGAGAAAGGACCGGGTGGAAAGATGGGAGTGTCGTAGCCGCCCATGCCGGCAGCGGCGTAGGCGCTCCCATTCCATTTCAGAAAACTGAGCGGCGCCGTCCCGCCGTTGAGCTGGGCCCGCGCCATCATCAAACCGTTGTTCGACGCCTTCGGATCCGCCAGGGCACCCGTGCCCGGTTTGTAGGCGTATATGGCGTAAATATACCGGGCAGGATTCGCGCCGGCATCGTCCACGAATCCGGACATCTCCGAATCTCCCATCGAGCTCGGAAGGGGTGTCCCTAGAGCCATGGCCGTGCCAATCGACACCGACGGGCTAAGAACCGGGTAGCGGCCATAGTTCGCCGGCGGCGCAGTCGTGCAATCGTTGCCGATGCACACGGCGGCGCCGAGCGCGCCCGTGGTGGCTCCCGGACCCTGGTTCTTGTTTGCGCCGGGCAGCGCGACAAAACTGAACCCGCTATTGCCGCGATAGGTGGGCCAGGTGTGGCCAAAATCCAGGGATGTGGCGATGCCCACCGAGGAGTAAAAGTTGTTGCCGTTGTTGGAACCGCTGGCAATGCCGAAGCAGGTGTTGGTACCCTCGTAGACCATGAGGAGGTTGCCGGCGGGGCTGGTCGGATCGGCCACCACCGATCCAGGAGCGGCGTAAGTCAGATCGAAAGTCGAGTCCTGGTGGGCGGGATTGCCACCGGCGGCCGTTGGACAATTGGGAGCGGTCGGGGCGACGAAGATCGTGCCGTAACCGGAGGCGTAGGAGCCGTAGCCATCCGTTTTTGCGAAATCCAAAGTCCATTGGCCGTTCTTACCAGGCCCGGAGCCGCCCGATAAAACAACCACGCCGGTGCTGGGCGCACCCCCTGCTACCTGGGTTGCAACGAAAAAGAGGTAGTCGCTGTTCGCTTGCAAAGCGCCCGGCGCAAAGATCGACTGGTGCTCATCGGAAACGCCGCCTATGCCGTTATAGCCGTTGATCGCTTTGCCGCTGCCATCGGGAGCCAGGACAAGCTGGTGGGTGTCGGACGTGCCGTTGGGGCAGCTTCCCGCGCCGCCCGCGCCCGTCGGACTGCACACCGATATCGACACGATGGCGGTCCGCTGCGCCAGGGCTGCTGTTCCGCTAAGCGCCATCCCCCAAGCCAGCGCCCAAATTAGCTTCGCAAGAACTGCCTCCCTCCGGGAATTTCTCATCCTCATTTGGCCCCCTCCTTTTCGCCCCATTTTAGTTAAAAATCCGTCGCTGGGTTGAAGGACTTCGTCGGAAACGTCGCCGGAACCGCGGGAGGCTTGATGACCGGATTGGATCGCCCCGCCAGGCTCGGGTCAAACACCACGAATCCCGCTCCCGGCGAGCCTTTGGGTAACGTATAATCGTCCGCGGGATAGGCCGGGCTGTTGAATTCGGGATTCTGGACGACGCTCTGCAGGTCTTCCCCAATTCCCTGCCATCCCGAAAATGTGTAGAACGTCCAGGTTGTCTTGTCGTCGGAACAAGGGGCGTTCGGTCCGGCACCGGGATTGGGTTGCACGTGGAAGGCTTTGGCATCGCTCCCAAAGCCGCCATCGGTGCGCCAGTAAAGGTTGCTGCTGAAAAGCAGAAAGCTCGTAAATGGGAAGCCCGCGCTGTACGCGCATCCAGCTACCGCCCGGAACGGCGGGCCGGAACCTTCGGAACGGTCGAAATAGAAGAGATTGTTGCTCACCAGGAATGCCTGGTCGGCGCTGGTCGGGATGCCGTCGACATATGGGCCCGAGTCGGCCACCATCGACAAACGGGCGAACGCCACAATATTGTTTTTGATGGTATTGGCCTCTTTGGGCGCCGCCGGACCGTGCGGCGTGTACACCCCAAATCCGGAAACCCGATACACCAGGTTATTCTCGACGTCCACCAGGCCCGTATGGTCGTCCATGTAGACTCCATGGCCCCCATAGCCGTTGGGATCCATGATGGACGCGTCGGTTACGTCATGGATCCTGTTATTCAGAATCTTGTTGCCCGCGGCCGTGAAAACTGCGTTGCCACCATCGATCCGGATGGACCCGCCGTCGTTCATGATTCCCTGCAACAGGTTGTAGACGTGATTGAAGGAGATGGTATTGTTGGCGTTCCCAATGCCGCTCGGCTTGGTCGAGCTACCAATGCTTTGGGAGGTCGAGATGGCGCAGTGGTACCCATCGTAGACGTCGTTATGGGTGTAAAGATTATCGTGTCCCATGCCCTGGCCGATGCCGAAGGATGCAGGAATCGTGCGGCCGTAGCCTTCCACCACGTTGTTCTCGACAGTGGTCGATTGCGGCACGTTGGCGTCCGTGTTCGCCGGTTGATATGGGTTGCCAATCCGTATTCCCACGACGCCAATGTCGTAAAAAGCGCTGTTCGCAATCAGGTTGCCGGTGACAACAGCGTTGATATTAGTGGAAACGCAGTAGGCGGGCGATGTCGAGTTGAGGCAGGGAATAAACTCCAGACCCGACCCGGAGGTCTGTGTCACCGTTCCGGAATCGAATGTGATGTGCTGCGAGTTCTGGAACGACACCGCCGCGCCAATGTCCGGTTCCAGTTCGGAGGATACATGTCCGGCAGCCGGCAAAGTGTAATTGTCGTGCTCAAACGTCAATCCTTGGAACGTTACGTATTGCAGATTGGAAGCCACCAGCACCTGCGAGACTTGCGGAATGACGACGGCGTCGTTGTTCGGATTCTCGCCGCTGTTGGCCAGGTAGGTGAGAGTCCACGGGGTGGTGGAATGGTCGAGAAACCACTGCCCAGGCTGCGTGAGCTGGTCCTCAATATTCTCCAACAGATATCGATTGCCGGCGATGAAGCCGACCTCGCTGGCGTTGCTTTGTGAAATCCCCGTGGGTCCCGTCAGGTACACGATCTGATTTGCCGTGTCCACGCAACTGATGCGCAGTTTGGAGGTGCTGAATTGTTCAAACACCAGCAATTCGATGTCCCCGGCGATCGCCGGATTGCCGGCAGGCTGGCCGCAAGGATTGCCCGCGGCCGGAGCGAGATTCTTCCACGTATTCACGATGGGGTCGGCCTTGCTGTACTGGAAGCGGTCGAAACATTCCCAGCCGCTGCCAGTGATATAGACCGGACAATTGGCATCCGGCGCTGCGGCGGGGGGCGGGGCCGCTTTCAAATAGATGGTATTCGCGATTCGGTAATACGTCCCCAGAGATCCGCCCAGGCGCGGCCGAAGCCGCCGCGCTCCGTTGTAAAACAGGCTCTCGAAATATTGCGAGTTTGCGGGCAGGGTGGTTTTCCAGGTGTTGCCGCTGACGTTGGTCCAGTTCTGAACGCGCACTCCGCCGCTGATCACGGGCGATTCGCCCGGATAATTGCTGTAGACGATTTCCGTGCTGGCAGTTCCCGAGTCCGCCGCAGTGAACTGCACCGTCGCCGGCAGGAAGTACGTCCCGCCGCGGAACTGGACAGTCACCTGGCTCAGCCCCGCCTTATTGAGCTTTTGAACCGCGGTGCGGGCATGGTCGAAGGTCGCGAACGGGCCGTCCGTGTTGGCGGGATTGGGCGCGGCCAGCGTGCCGCTCCAGGAATCGTTGCCATTGGACGCCAGGTAGTAGTTGGCCGATGTAGTGGGCGCGGAACCTTGGATGGTGATGAGAGACAGCGGCGAGGTGGTCGCGCCATTGTATGTCGCTATGATCGCGTTGTCGCCGGTGGGCGCGTTACCGGGCACCACGACGTTGAACTGGAACAGGCCAGGCGGTCCGTTAATGCCGGCAAACGTGACCTTGGCCGCGATCCCCCCGATTGTGACAGTGGGCAGCGGGTTGAGCGTTCCCGTTTGCGACGACGCGCCGCTCACAACCGTCGGCGAAACCGGTCCAAAGCCATTGGCATAGAGCACCAGGGTTTCGCCCGGCTTGGCGGGCGTGAATGTGTAGCCGGGAACCGAAAAGCTCGCCGGCCCAATCAGGCTGTTGTCGGCGCCATGCTGCGCCAGCACGTACGGCCCGCCGTTGACCACGAAAAACGATGGCGAAGCTGCCTGCGCCTGTGCGGTGTACGCTGAACTCGCCGACCCATTATTGGTCACTACAACCTGCACCGCTCCGGCCATGGCGTCGGGCGGAGTCAGAATATTCACCTGCGTGGGGCTGATGTAGTAGACGTAGGCCGCCTTTCCGTTCATCGTGACGCTGACGCCGTCGAGTTGCGTGGGCATCTTGTTGTTCACAAAATCGGAATTCTGCCAGATGCGCGTATCGCCCGCCGGCGCGAGGTTCGCTCCTTTGATCTCCACCCAGGTATTCGGCGCTATTGTGGGGCTTTCGCCTTCCGCATTGGCGACTAGCGTAATCGCCGGCGGAGGCGTGATCGTGAAATCCGACTCCATCATCACCACCGCGTAAGGGTTCCAGGTTGAAAACATGTAGAAGAGTTTCAGAGTGCTGCCGGAGATGATGGTGAAACGCTCGACGAAGGTAGGGCCGTAGACGGCGCCGCGCGTGGTGGTGGGATCGCTTGTGGTGCCGATGGTGGGACCGGCGGGGCCGGCGGAGTTGGGAGCGGAGGTGACCCCGGCAGGCATGGCGCTGGGGCAATTGTTCTCAGCCGCGGTCGCGTAGTAATAAAATATGAAATTTCCAAATCCTTTATCGCGGCAGGCGTTGAAGATAAGCTGCGGCGTGCTCCACGGACCCCAAGGCTGCGGAGCAGATGTGAAATACAGGCCTTCAGTAGAGTGGGAATTCCGGCCTCCGTCATACACCATGAGCCAGAGGCCGAGCGGCTGCGAATAGAAGACGGAAACATTGACGATGGTCGGGTTGGCCGGGTCGACGTCGGTGACAATGGGAGCCGCGCTCGATTCGCTTGAGGACCAGGTGGGCTGGCCATTGCTCATTCCCGAGAAATAGAGTGTGGCGCTGTTCCCCTTCGGATCGAGGCCGCTCGAGAACTCGGTCGAGGGGATGATGGACAGATAAACGTTGCTGGCTTGATACGCTCCCGCGCCAAAAACCAACATCACCGGTTCGGGCGATACCGGTGGAGGAGCGCCCAGGAGGCCCGCCGGCGCCAGGTAGAATGCCGGCTCGATGAAATGTCCGTCGGGCGAAGCCGATATGGTACGCCCCGAGGTGAACGTCTGCGTGGCCTCGTCGAAAGTCGCCAGGACGGAGTAATCATGACTCTGGTCGTTATTGCCGTTTCCCGAGCTCACGTTGCCGGTCTTGATGCCCAGATAGATCGTGCCATTCAGGCTGACACCGCCGCGTGGAGTATTGTCAATTCCCATGTCGACGGGCGTTCCATTGGGTTGCGGCGGCGGCAGGACTTCCAGGCCGTGATTTCCGTTCAGGAAGAAATTGAGCAGCAGTCCATCCGCCGCGTTGGTGGTGGTGCTTCGGGCAATGGGATCGTGGGCGCCCCATCCAAACGAATTCTGCACGCTGGTCCAGGCGCTGTTCCCGGCCGCGCCAATGGTATCGCCAAAGGTGACGATCAGTTCGCCGTTGTGCTCGAAGGCGACGGGGACGTCGTCGCCCAACACATCGGCCTTGGTCACCGTCTGGCTGGCGGTAGGTTTGCAGGTTGGCGTTTTGCTGGTGATGGTAGCGTCCCACGCGGCCCAGTCGCAATCGCCGTTCACCTGATAGAGCTTGACGGAAGAGTTCGGGATATATGTGAGCGCTGGAGACTGCGCGAATACCGCCGGCAGTCCGGCTAGCGCGATTAGCGCGGTAATGAAGCTGGAGTATTTCATTGGTGAACCGTTATCAAGGTCCCAGGCTGTGTGCTTAGTCCGTTGTAAGTCGCCGTGATGGGCCGGTCTCCGTCCGCCAGCGATAGCGGCACCACCACGTTAAATTGAAAGAGGCCCAGCCCTCCGTTGATGCCGGCATACCTAACGGTGGCCGCGATCCCGCCGATTGTAATTGCAGGCAGCGGGGTGAGCGTTCCGATTTGCGAGGATGAGCCGCTCACCACCGCTGGGGAAATCGGTCCGAAACCGTTGGCGTAAAGCACCACGGTCTCGCCCGGCTTGGCTGGCGAGAACGTGTACCCAGGAACGGACATCGACGGTGGTCCGAGAAGGCTGTAATCGGCGCCGTGTTGCGCGAGCACGTACGGCCCTCCGCTGATCACGAAGAACGAAGGTGAAACCGGTTGCGCCTGCGCCGTGTACGCTGCGGTGGTGGATCCCTGATTGTTCACTACAACCTGCACCGCGCCGGTCATCGCATCGGGAGGAGTGAGAATGTTCACCTGCGTGGGGCTGATGTAATACACGTAGGCCGCTTTTCCGTTCACTGTGGCGCTGACGCCGTCGAGTTGCGTCGGCATTTTGTTGTTCACAAAATCGGAGCCCTGCCAGATGCGCGTATCGCCGGCCGGCGCGAGATTCACTCCCTTGATCTCGACCCACGTGTTGGGCGCAATGGCCGGACTTTCGCCCTCGGCATTGGCAACCTCGGCGATCTCCGGGCCAGTGGGCGAAGTGCGGGAACCGACGAAATAGGCGGTGAGGTAATAATCGTCCGCGAACACATCGGTGCCCAGGAAGCCGTTGCCAAAAGAGAAGCAAAACGCGAAGCCGGGGGAGGGGATAGCAGTTCCACAGGCGTCTTGAATCGTGTTGGCCTCGCAGGTCCAGTAGATGTAGGGTTGTATGTTGTTGAACGGGCCGACGCCGATGCCGGGCGCCGTGACCACGGGCGTACCCGCAGTGAAGCCTAGTTGGTTATAGAATAGATTCCCCATCGGATTGAGGGTGCCGCCGCATCCGTAGTCAGGGCAACTCGGGTCAACCGGGGGCAATTGCCAGTTTGTCTGGCCGAGGTAGCCGGCGCCGTTGTTCATGTTGGTGACGAACTGGCTGGCCGAGTCCCAGTCCATCGCGCCGTTCTGGCCGATGCATAGTTTTGGGGTGGTCTCATCCGTACAGACAGGCAGGCCGAACGTGTTCGTGGCTGCCACATTGGCGTTCGCCAGCCAGGTGACGTCCGTCTCGGGGTCGTAGACGGTCTGCCCGCCGGGATTGACTTGCAGCCCCTGCCCGGTAGCGGGAGGCGTTCCCGATATTTTGCCTTGAATCATTGGCAGCACATACATGAAATTGGGCTTAGTATTGACGTCCTGGAACCCAGTATTAAAAGAAAAAGTGGCATAGCCGAAGGATCCGCTGCTGCCGATCGTTTGCGACCAATAGTAATAGGGCTGGAGATTGCTGAATGGACCGACTGTGTTCTTGGGCATGGGAACGGCGGTATTGGGTGCTTTCAGGCCCAATGCACTGTAGTAAAGCGAACCCAACGCACCCGCCGAGCAATGGAAGCCGAACGAACTGCCGTTCGCCCCCGTAAACGAGCAGCCAGTATTATCAATGTTCGGGGTAGTCGGAACTTGCCAGTCGTGATGCCCCAGATAATTGGCGGCGTTCATGGCTGCAACCCAAGCGGCCGCAGCCTGGTAGCTCGTCGAGCCGCTCGGATTCACGCAGGCCTTGGTGTCGATCGCGGAGCCCCTGCAAACCGGAAGACCGAACCGGTTGCTGGCCGGCAAATTGAAATCGGCAAGCCAGGTGATGCTGTTTACGGTGTCGTAAACGGTGATGCCGTCTGCGCTGAGGACCAACGTCGCGCCCGACAACAATGGCATGGGCGAGAACGATTTGCTGGCGGCCAGCATCGCGAACGCAGCCAGGCCGCCGTTCCCGTGCCCTCCATTATCGTCCAGGCTCCAGTTCCCGTTCCCGGCCGCATCGAAATAATCGTAAGCTTTGAGCAACGGATAGCGGTTGGCCTGCACATCGGACAATAGTCCCTGCAGATATGCCGACTGTAGTTCACTGTTGTTCTGCGCAAAGCCTTGCGACCCGCTTTCGCCAACCATGAGCGGCTTGTTTCCGTATTGACTCTGGCTGAAGTCGCTATAGAACAAGCCGAAATCGTCGGTAAACGCCGCCGTAGCGGTGCGCTGGTAGGTATCGATGCCGATCCAGTCCACGTAATTGTTGCCTGGGTAAAAACCGTGCGGATCGTCCGCGCTGCCATCGGCGTTGTAATGGGACGCACACCACAGAAACACCACGTTGGTCGCGCCGACGCTCTGAAACAATCCCCTGATGTGCTGCCACGCGCCGATGAAATCGTTGTAAACCTGTTGGGTTGGCGTTCCTCCACTATCGCCGCGGCAGGTTTGATGGTTGCCAAGGTCGTTAAACTCCCAGAGCCAGCGCAGCAGGACCGGACCGGGATACTGCCCGAGCGCCTTGGCCGTCGCCGTAATCACGGCGTCCTCATTCAAATTGCCGCCGGCGATGACGTGATCGGAGTTCGCGGTCGTGTCGTCGCACGCCCAGGAGATCACCGGAACGCGCCCATGGCTGATGTCGCCCAGAAGATCGTTGTCCGGATTGAATACGCCGCTGCTCGTCAGTTCGTGCGAGAGGTCAGTCCACGCGTAATAGTGCAGATGAAGCGCAAATGTCCGGTTGATGCCGTTGGGAGCAGGCCCCTCGCGAATCTCGATGGCCTCTTCCTGATTCTTCGCGAGACTTGGATTTGCCCAGATCCCCAGGTACACGCCGGTCGCGGGAATGGGGATCGTTCCGGCGGCCCACACTGCCTGGCCCGCCAGAAGTGCCATCCCCGGCAGCAGCTTTAAGCCCCCTCCTGCGTTCATTGGAAGAATTGTACAAAGGAGTTGCCAGCCGCGAACCCTCAACACTGCTAGGCACCCGTGGGGCAGTCCCCCAGGACCGCGCCGGACGCCCCCCGTCCGGCTTGTTTGGCGGGGATCTGCCTACTTCACCAGCCGCTGCCTGAGCGCCTTCGCCACGGCTTCCGATTTGGAATGCACTTGCAGCTTTCCGTATATATTCTGCATGTGGAAGTTGATGGTGCTGAAACTCACGCCCAGTTCGCCCGCGGCGCTCTGATAATTGTGGCCTTCCACCAGCAGGCGAAGCAGTCGCAACTCGTGCGGCGTCAGGTCGTATTCCACGCGCTGGGGAGGGCGGATCTCGCGGAACAGCCGCAGCACCCGCCGCGCCACCTCCGGCGACATCGGCGCGCCGCCTTGCAACACTTCCCCCAGGCACTCCAGCAGTTTGTCGGGCGGGGTCTTCTTGAGCAGGTAGCCGCTGGCTCCGGCGCACAAAGCCTCAAAGATCCGCTCATCGTCCTCGTAGACGGTGAGCATCAGCAGCGCCACCCCGGGATACTTTTCGCGCAGACGCGAGAGCCCGTCGATGCCCGACATGCCGGGCAGCCCGATGTCCACCAGCGCGACATCCGGAACTTCGCTCCAGGCGCGCGCCAGCGCATCCTCCATGGACCGGAACACCAGATGGCAACGGTAACCAGCCGTGCCGTTGATGAGCGTCCCCAGACCGTCGCGAATGCGGCGGTCGTCTTCGATGATGGCCACGCTGATCGGTTGGCCAGTCTGGCGCGGTTTCGCTGGTGCGTTGATTCCCAATCTACCAGCCTACCGGAAACGCCCGGTCATACTGCCCCTCAACAGTGCTAGGCTTCTTGCGCTCTCCAGCCTTCAATGCTGAATCGGCAGCACCACTGCCGCTTGTGGATTCGAATCGATCGTCGCGGGCGAAGAAACTCCATTCACAGCAATAGTCAGCGGATAATCTCCCGCCGGCAAGCTCGCGAACTGCTGCGGCACCGTGAAATTGATCTGGAACTCCCCGACGGCGACCAGCCCCGCGAAATCCGCCGGCACGGTCACGGTTCCGATGTTCACCGTCACCCCGCTGACAGTTTGCAGATTCACCAGCACGCCCGCGGGCGAAGGCACCAGGCCGGTGGCAAAGAGCTGGATCACGTCCCCCGGCTTCGCGTTACGGAACGCCGGACCAATCGAAGGATCTCCCACTCGCTTACCGTCCAGAAACACGCCCCCCGCGTAATTGACTCCATTCTCAATTACCGGGAAAATACCGGGAGAATTTGTCGCGGCCGCCACCGTTACGGTATTGCTTCCCACACCACTAATGAAGACCTGGACCGCAGCGTTGCCTGCGACTCCAGCCGGTACCTGGAAATTCACCTGGTCCGGCGAAATGTAGTAGATCGCCGCCGCCAATCCGTTCACCTTCACTTCGACGCCGTCCAAATCCGCCGGCAGGTTGTTGCCGAGCCCCACAAAATCGGCAGTTCCCCAAATGCGTGTCGTGCCGCCAAAATTGAAGCCCTTCGCCTGCGCCCAGGAGCCCGGCACCAGGCCTCCCGAAATATAGGTCGCGCCATTTTCCACCGCGGTCGGCGTCAGCAACGGCCCCGGCGGCGCCGTCGAGAGCGTGATCGTCACGCTCTCAAAGATCTGCGTGGCGTAGTCGGGAAAGGAGCCGGTGGGAAAACTGCTGAAGTAGATGCGTGGCGCGGGTCCGCCGATGGTGGGGTCGACGGTTTCGCCCATCAGGGCCGGATAATACAGCGTGCGGCCCGGCTCGTTGTACGTGGGACCGATGGACGACGACCAATGGATCAGATCGCTGGACGCCCGCAGATAGACGCCGGCCGAGGTCTGCACCACCGCCAGGTATACATTGAAGGCGCTGTCGTAGAGCACCTCACTCGCACCCGGCCCGTCGGTCCACAGGGGCGCGTACTTGCCCGCCGTGCCTGAGAGATCGGGCGTGTCGCTGGTGGCGGGCTCGGTCCACGCATTCGGCGAAGCGCCATTGTACTTGTAGAACACTTTCGCCACCTGGTTTGGATCGCCGGAAAACGCGGCGGCAATTACATCCGAATAGCGGGCGCGCGCCACGCCCCCGCAGGTGTTCGCCGCGCAAGACCCCGCCGATCCCGGCGCCAGGTCCAAGAAGAAAAGGTAGAAGTACGCGCCGGTCGGGTCGGCGGGCGGGTTATCGAGGTGATTCCCGTTCACATCGGCGACGATCAGCGATCCATACCCCACGCCCATGTTCTGACCGCCCCCGGTGAAAACCGAAAGCGGCTGGCTCGGCTGCATGATCTGACCCACCACCTGGAAGGTCTTGCCGTTGTCGGTGGATACCGCGAGGCCAATCCCCGAATAGAAGCACGGGACGGTGGTGCCGCCGGAGACGGCGCACTCGTGATTCGTGGTGGCTGGATTCTGCCAGTGGTATTCGCCGTGAAACGGCATCAGGTATCCGCTCTTGCCGCCGCTCGCGAACTTCACCACCTGGCCGCCGCCGGCATAGTCCCGGTCAAACAGCCAGCCGGACGGACCATCGCCGGGGCCAAACAGTCTCTTGCAGCCATTGCTTCCGGCTATATGATCGAGCGTGCCGGTGAACGTATACGTTCCGTTGGTACCCGGTGTTCCCGCGCACGATGCCGCCGAGCCTGCCGTGCCATAGAACGTGTAATTGTTACCGATCCCCGGGATAGCTCCGAACTGGCCGTCCGACGGCCCCCACTGAAACCCATAGCCGGCCAGTTGAGCATGTGTCGCGAAAGTGACCGGCGACCCGAGTGTGTAACTGAGAACCGGTACCGCTGCCCAGGCCGCCGTGGCCCACAACGGCAGCAGGCTCGCCCACCGCAGCATCCTGATGTACCCCATGTTACCAGCCTACCGGAAAAGTCCGGTCATTCTGCCCCTCAATAGTGCTAGGGTTCTGGCAGGCTCCAGCCGCACGGTCATGCGCAGCGTGGTCCCCTGGCCCAGCACGGACTGCCATTCCACCTCGGCGCCCAAGGCAGCGGCGCGCTTTCGGATGTTGGTCAGTCCGTGGCCGTCGCTTGCGGCGCTCGCGTCGAAACCCTTGCCGTTGTCGCTCAAGCGCAAGACCAGGCCATCCGCGGCGCGATCCAGATCCACTTCCACGCGGCTCGCGCCGGAATGCCGCGCGATATTGTGGACTCCCTCTTTGAAAATCAAGTAGATCTGCCGCCGGACATTCGCGCCAATCCGCAAGTCATGATCGGCCACCGACGAGCGAAACTCGAGCGCGATCGATTGCGCGCCGAGCAGGTCGGCCGCGAATCGCCGCATGCGGTACACCAGGTTGGTGAGCCGGTCGTGGTCGGGATTGATGGCCCACACGATGTCACTCATGGAATCGACCAGTTCGCGCGAAATCCCCGCGATCTCCGAGAGCGGCGTCCCGTTGCGCGCGTCCTTGGCCGCTTCCCGCTGCGCCACTTCGCTCAGGATGGCGATCTGCGAGAGGCTCGCTCCGATATCGTCATGCAGGTCCGTGGCGATGCGTGTCCGCACGTTGGCCACCGCCAGCAACTGCGCCAGCCGGTACCGGTACAGCGCATAAACGAGCAGCGCCATGGCGGTCCCGCAGGCCAGAAGGAACCACCAGGTCCGCCAAATCGGCGGCAAAACGGTGAATGCGACACTCGCGGGTTGCGGGCTGGAGACGCCGTTGCCGGTTATCGCGCGCACCAGGAAGCGGTAACTCCCCGCCGCCAGCCTGGCGTAGATGACGGTGCGCTGATCGGTGGGCGGGCTCCAGTCGCGGTCCGCGCCTTCCAGCATATATTGATAACGCAGCGTCTCGCCCGGCAAGAAACCGAGGCCCACGTAGTCGACGCGCAGCGGGCTTTGCGGCAGCCGCAACCCGGAGACGGCGGACTGCCCCAGGTCGGAGATGGATTGCGCCACGCCGCCCACGCTCAGACCGGTGACCAGCACCGGAGGCGGAGACAGCGGGCGGTCCACCGTGGGAACAAGCTGCGAAAGGCCCAGCGGCGTGCTGAACCACAGGCTTTGCTGCCGGTCCCGAAATGCCAGATCGAGCGCGCCCGGAGCGACGCCATCCGCGGTGGTGTATCGCTGGATGCGGCCCAAGCCTGGTAGCGCCGGCGGTCTTGCCGCCGGGTCCCCGCTTCCTTCGGGCCGCGGTTCGAACCGGTCGATGCCGCGGCCCGTGGCGGCATAAATGCGCCCCCAGCGGTCTTCGGTCAGGCCGCCGATATCACTGCTCGAAAGACCTTGCGCCGCGCCGTAGACCACCAGGTGCGGCCGCTCCGCGGCGGGATCGTCGATGCGGATCAAGCCCCGCGAGGTTCCGATCCAGAGGCGCCCCGCGGAATCGACAAAGAGCGACGCCGGAACTCCGGAGACGCCATCGCGGTCTCCGAACACGGTGAACCGGCCGTGGCGATAGCGCGCCACTCCGCCGTGGTACAGGCCTGCCCAGATGTCGCCCCCGCGGTCCTCGGCAAAGGCAGTCGGAACCGGTTTCACAGGCAGGCCGTCCACCTCGGAGAAAGCATGCACGCCCCCAGTGTTGCGGTCCCAATATGCCAGGCCGTCTTCATTCCCCAGACCAATGGTCCCGATCCAGATGCCGTTGCGCGAGTCCGCAAACACCGCGAAGATTTCGTCGCCGGGGAGCCCATCGCGCTTCGTGTAGATGGCTTTGGGATGCGCGCCCGCCAGGCCCTCCACGCTATCCGCGCCGGCAAACCGGCAAAGTCCGTGACCGGTCGCGATCCACCATTCCCCGGCCTGGTCCTGCGCCACCGCCTGTCCCCGGCCCCATCCAAAATATGTGATCTGGCTGGGCCAGGCCGGCCGGACGGGAATGAACCTCCGGCCGTCGAACTTACCCATGAACAGGCTGTCCTTCGTCCGATAGGAGATGCACATTTCGCCTCGCCGGCTTTCCATCAGCGATGCGGCCTGAGGTGCTCCGTCGGTTTCCGTGTAGGTGGTGAACCCGTTGCGGGCCATCTTCATGGCGCCGGAGCCGAACGTGCCGATCCAGAGATTGCCGTCGCGATCTTCGGCCAGCGCGCCCACGGTCCTGGCGCTCAACCCCTGCGCCGCCGTGTAACCCTGGAACTCGCGCCCTTCCACGGGCTGCCGGGGAGTCCATTCGGCGAGTCCTTCCACGGTGCCCACCCACAACTTTCCCTCCGAGGTTAAGAGTAGCGATTCGATGCGCGCGCCGGGAAGGCCGTCTTTCGTCGAGTACACCCGCGTGGGCCTCGCGGTGGCATCCAAATGGGCCAAACCGCGCCGCGTTCCTACCCACAATCCGCCCTCGTGGTCTTCCAGCAAAGCCATGATGGAGGTGTTCGGCAGGCCGTCCGCGGTGGTGTATGCCCGCGTAGTCCCATCCGGATCGCGGCGATAGAGTCCATTCAGCGTGCCAACCCATAATGCACCGCGTCGGTCAATCGCGAGCGTCGTCACGAAGGGATCGGTCATCGGCACATCGACGCGTCGAAAGACGGCATCCTTCGGTCCCAGATAAAAGACGCCTTGGCCGGTGCGCGTGCCACACCAGATTCCACCCGCGGCGTCCTCCCGCACTGTGGCCTGGATGAGTTTGCCCTGGGCGCCCAACGGGTACCGGTGGAATCGGGATGCACCGGCGCCTTTCGGGTCGAACCGGGCGAGTCCATCGGTGGTCGAGACCCAGTAGTCGCCCTCACGCGTCTCGAGAAAGTCGGTGACCACGTTGCCGGGCAAGCCCTGCTCGGTATGGTAATTGGTGAACTGGTACCCGTCGAAGCGCGAGAGCCCTTCGGCCGTGCAGAACCAGAGAAAGCCGTGCGAGTCCTGAACGATGCAGCGAACGGTATCGCGTGCCAGGCCATCGGCCGTGGTATAGGTCCGGATGGGCAGGCGCTTCGCAGGAAGGAGCGAAGCCGCCAGAAGCAACGCCGCTAGCCAGATTCCGAGGCGCCTCATTGGCGATCTATTCTAATACGTGCGCGGTCAGTTGGCTCCGTGGCCCGTCAGCACTCGCGGGATGGTGCGCAACAGAATCTTCCAATCGAGCGCCAGGGACCAGTTGTCGATGTACTGCATATCCATCTTCATCCAGGTCTCAAAATCCACCTGGTCGCGCCCGGAAATCGCCCACAGGCAGGTCAGGCCCGGCCGCATCCGCAGCCGCCTTCGCTGCCATCGCTGATATTGATCCACCTCGCTCTGCACGGCCGGCCGCGGGCCCACCAGCGACATATCGCCCCGCAGCACGTTCCACAACTGCGGCCATTCGTCGATCGAGAACTTGCGCAGGTACCGCCCCAGCGCCGTCAGTCGCGGATCGTGCGGAATCTTGAACACGATCTCGTCGCGCGTGTTCAGGTGCGCCAGGCCGGGCTTCAGATCTTCCGCGTTCTCCACCATCGAGCGGAACTTGTAGAACAGGAACCGCCGCCCGTTCAATCCGCACCGCACCTGCCGGAAGATCGCCGGCCCCGGCGAGGTCAGCCGGATGGCCAGCGCGATCAGGGCCATCAGCGGCGCCAGCACCAACAGGCCGGCCGCGGCGATCACCACGTCGGTGGAGCGCTTCACCAGCAGCCGGATTTCATCGTAGGGCGCCGCCGAAAACGTCAGCAGCGGAATGGTTCCAAACCGGTCGAGCGAAACCGTGCTGTTGACGTGCGGGAAAAAATCCACGGCCACGCGCGTGCGCACTCCCTCTTCATCGCACAACAAAAACATCTCTTCCAGTTCGGCCAGGCTTTCGCTTCCCACCGCGAAAACCACTTCGTCCACCACGTGCTGCCGCAGAATCGACGGCAGTTCCCCAATGGGCCGCACCGGATGCACCGCGCCCAGTGCGATCTCCGCCGGAGCCTCACCCGTCTGTTCGTTCAAAAACCCGCGCAGCCTTACGCCGTACACGACCGATTCCTCGAGCAGCCGTCCCACCCGCAGCGCCCGTTCACCCGTTCCCACCACCATGACGTAGTGCGGGGCCGCAAACTCCCGCCGGATCACGCCCACCACCCGTCCCGCCGTCAGCCGGAAGAGCAGCAGCAGCACCCAGGCGTACACGGAAAACAGCACCAGGAACGGGCGGCTGAGTTCCATGCGCAGCACATACTCGAAGACCACCACGCAGACTGCGCCGTAAAGGCATTGCCGGAAGGAATCCCGCAGGATGATGCGCGGATGTCCGGAATCGAGCTTCTCGTACACCTCCAGCCAGAGCCCAATGGCGACCCATGCCACCAAAGCGAAGCCGAGCACGAGCGCTTTCTGTTGGACTGTCAGGAAGAACGGATGTTGGAGTGGCAGCCAGGCGCGCGTCTGGTACGCCGCTTCAAATGCCGCCGTGACCAGGATGAGATCCGATAGCCCAAACAAAACACGGGCTTTACGCTGGCGAGAGAACATCCGAGTTCAGCATAGCATGGTGAACCCGCGAGAAGCCTGCGCCGGGAGAAGATGACGAAGCCGACCCAACTTGAGCCGGTTTCTGGAGGTAGGCCTTTGTTTTGGTCTAGAACCGGCTCAGGTCCGGGCCGGTTTCCTCGAAAGCCGGCTATAGGACCCCATCGAATCCGCCGATATGGATCTCTGAAGGCGCCTGTCCCGCTGCGGTACAGGCTGGTGAAACCAATGAACTGTAAAGCTACGCGGCCGGTGCGTCTCCGCCAACTGGCACTGCCAGCGATCCTGCTTCTTCAGGGAGTGAATTCCGCCTACGCAACCACTCCTCCGGATCTTGCTTTCTCTCCCGCGACCATCGACTTCCAGTACACCATAGGCAACCCCTTGCCCGCGGCGCAAACCCTTCAGATCAAGAGCACCGGAAGCGCGCTGGCCTTCACGATTCCGCAGATTGCGTCGCCCTGGATCAGCCTCTCAGCCTATTCCGGCACTACGCCGGCGAGTATCAAAGTTTATGTCAACCCCACATCCCTGCCATCGGGCGGGCAACAAGCCACTATCACGGTGAATGCGCCGCAGGCCAACACAACCACGCAAACGTATATCGTCACCCTGGAAGTGAGTGACCCGCCGCCGATGCTGGTGCCCAACACCACGACTCTAACATTTACCTATGCCACCGATCAGCCGGCCTTTCCGGCCGCGCAGCCCCTGGTGCTCGCCAGTACGGGGGCAGCCATTTCGGCAGTCATCGCGGTCTCGGGAGGCGCGTGGCTCTCGGCGCAGTACAGCGGCGCCATTTCGATCGTGGGGATTCCGTCTACCATCAACGTCAACGTCAACCCGACGGGACTCGCCCCGGGCAGTTACTCGGCAAGCATCAAATTCACGCCGTCCGATACCGCCATCGCCGCCGTCACGGTCGCGGTCGTGTTGAACGTCAAGGCGGGGACGCCGGTGGTAACCGGCCTGTGGCCACCAGGCGCCCTGATCGATTCGCCGAACATGGTGGTGACGGTCAGCGGGTCGAGTTTCTTTGGCACCTCTACGGCCGCCATCGGATCGGTCAAACTGGCGGCGCCCAATGTGCTCAGCTCGAACGCCATGCTGATTACCATTCCGTCCACCCTGATGACTGCCGCTGCCGCCTTGCCCATCACCATAACTACTCCAACCGCGGTGGGGCCCTCTCTTACCACGGCTCATTCCACATTCCAGGTCTATATGCCGGGGCCGCAAGTGACGGCTGTCACCGATGCCGCCAGCTATGCGGCGGACAATGTCTCTCCGGGCGAGATCATCACGATTTATGGGTTGGGTCTGGGGCCTGCCATTCTCTTCCCCTTGACGGTCCAAGACCCGCTTTCGACCAGCCTGCCGGCCAGCGGCGCGGCCCAGACGTCCGTCACCATCGATGGCATTTTAGCGCCCCTCCTTTACACCAGCGTCGACCAGGTCAGTTGCATCGTGCCCTTCGGGTTGGCCAAGAAGATCGGCAGCCCGGTAAAGCTGGCCGTCACTTACAACTCAATCCCGGTAGTGAGTCCGACGACAGTCAATGCAGTGGCTGCCAATCCCGGCCTGTTCACCATGGACGCCTCGGGAACCGGACAGGGCGCCATCCTGAATTACGATCCGGTGGCGGCCAATTACTCCATCAACAGCGCCAAAAACCCGGCCATCGCTGGCGCTACCATTGCCGTACTCTACCTGACGGGCTATGGCGTGACCACCTGTGTCAATATCCCGGCGAGCGGCTCCACGCCGGCCAGTCCGTGCAATCCCAGCGCCACCGAGGTCAATCTCATCAGCGGGAACGTTTCGCCGAAGCTGCCGGCGTCCGTCACCATCGGCGGACAGCCGGCGCCCGGCGCGGTTGCCCAGGCGCCGCTCGGGTCCGTGCCCGGCCTCATGCAAGTGAACGTGCCGGTGCCCTCGGGCGTCAGTTCGGGAAATGCACTGGTGTCGGTGACGCTGGGAAGCGGGGCCACACAGTTCACCACTCAGGCGAAAGTCACGATGGCCATCAAGTAGTCTGCCGGCTCTTCCCGGCGGCGATCTTCTTTTCGAGCGCCTGCATCAGCCGCGATTCCACATCGCTCGGCAGCGGGTGCGGATCCATCCCTTTGTAAATCCGGATGGTCTTCCGCGTGGTGTCGGCGATCACCCAGCAATTCGGGCACTCGGTGATGTGATGCTCCAGCTTGGCCAGCACTTCCTTGTCGACCGTCTCGTCCAGGTAGTCGCTCAGCTCGTTCAGAAAGTCTCTACATGTAAGCAAAGGCGTCGTCCCCCTTGCGTTTGAAGTAGCGGGTCAACTTCTCGCGCAACTGCAAGCGGGCCCGCAGCAGCCTGCTCTTCACCGCCGGTATGGAGAGGCCCAGCGCATCCGCGGTCTCTTCAGTGGACAACTCTTCGATGTCGCGTAGCACGAATACCGAACGGTAAGGCGGTTCCAGACTCTCGACGGCCGTATCCAGGATCCCGCCGAGTTCTTCCCGCGAGAAGCGTTGCTCCGGGTCCTCGTCCCAAGCCGCAATCTCGCGCACGATGGTGTCTTCGCCGGTGTCGATGGTCTCGTCGAGCGACACCGATTTGTCGGTCTTCCGGCGGCGCAGTTTCATTAGCGCCTGGTTGACCGCGATGCGCACGATCCAGGTATAGAATTTGGAATTTCCCTGGAACTGGTCGAGGTGCTCGTAGGCCTTCATGAAGGTTTCCTGCAGCACGTCTTCGGCGTCCTCGCGATTTTGCGTGACGTGCTGGGCGAGCCGGAAGATTTTGGCTTCGTAACGCCGCACCAGTTCCCCGAACGCCACGGTATCGCCCTGGCGGGACTGCGCCACCAGGGTCGATTCGTCCACTCCGGCTTGGCTTGAAACAGACATGGCCACCGTCACCATCATATCGCAAGCCCTTTCCGTGACGGCTGTCTTAACGTGTTACGCTGAAATTTCCCTATGAGCAACATTGTAATTACCCTGCCCGACGGCAGCCAGCGGTCGGTGGAAGCGGGTATTCGTCCCATCGATATCGCCAGGTCAATCAGCCCGCGCCTGGCGGACGCGGCCATCGTCGCCCGCCTCGACGGCGAGCTGTACGATCTCACGCGTCCCATTGAAGCCGACGCCACCTTGCAGATCCTCACCAACAAGGATCCCGAGGCGCTCCAGGTCTACCGGCATTCCACCGCGCACCTGCTGGCGGCCGCCGTGCTCGAACTGTATCCCGAAACCAAGCTGGGAATCGGGCCGCCCATTGAGAACGGCTTCTACTACGATTTCGACCGCGCCACGCCCTTCACGCCCGAGGATCTCGAGAAGATCGAAAAGAAAATGTGGGAGATTCAGAGGCGCAATCTCCCCTACGAGCGCGTCTATACCAAGAAGGAAGAAGGCCTCAAGAAATACGGCGACGCCTGGATGAAATGCGAGCTCATCGGCGAACGCGCCGGCGACGTCTTCAGCGAGTACACCCTGGGCCCTTACTTCATCGACTTCTGCCGCGGCCCGCATGTGCCCGACACCTCCAAGCTGAAAGCCTTCAAGCTGCTCTCCATCGCCGGCGCGTACTGGAAGGGCGACGAGCACAACAAGCAGTTGCAGCGCATCTACGGCACGGCTTTCTTCACCCCGAAAGATCTGGAAGAGTACCTCAACCGTCTGGAGGAAGCCAAGCGGCGGGATCACCGGCGGCTGGGGAAGGAGCTCGAACTGTTCACGGTGAATGAGGCCGTGGGCGCGGGTCTGCCGCTATGGCTGCCCAAAGGCGCGACGGTGCGGCGGCTGCTCGAAGAGTACATTCTCGAGAAGGAACGGGCCGGGGGATACCAGCACGTGTACACCCCCGACCTGGCAAAGGTCGAACTGTATCAGCGGTCGGGCCATTGGGCCCATTATCGGAGCAGCATGTTCCCGCCGATGGATCTGGAAACCGAGCAGATGGTCTTGCGGCCGATGAACTGCCCGCATCATATTCTGGTATACGAGTCGAAGCAGCGCAGTTACCGCGATTTGCCCGTGCGCATCGCCGAGCTTGGCACCATGTACCGCTATGAGCGCTCGGGCGCGTTGAGCGGTTTGAGCCGCGTGCGCGCGATGACGCTCAACGATGCTCACATCTTCTGCACGCCGGACCAGATCAAGGAAGAGTTCTCCAGCGTGATGAAGCTGGTGGAGCAAGCCTACCGCGACCTGGGCATTACGCAATACCGGTACCGCTTGTCGCTCGGCGACAGGGCCGACAAGGAAAAGTACGTCGATAACGACGCCATGTGGGAATTGGGAGAACAGGTTCTCCGCGAGGCCATGGATTCGCTGGGACTGCCTTATGTGGAGGCGCGCGGCGAAGCCGCCTTTTATGGGCCCAAGCTGGATATCCAGCTTGCCGATGTGATGGGGCACGAAGAGACCTATTCGACTGTCCAGGTGGATTTTCACCTTCCGAACCAGTTCGAGCTCAAGTATGTGGGGGCGGACGGGAAGGAACACCGTCCGGTGATCATCCACCGCGGGGTCATCAGCACCATGGAGCGCATGGTCGCCTACCTGATTGAGCTGTATGCCGGAGCGTTCCCGGTATGGCTAGCCCCCGTGCAGGCCATCGTGCTGCCCATTACCGACCGGCAAACCGAGTACGCGCGCGGTTTGCAGAAGCAACTGGACGCCGCCGGCATCCGTGCGACGATTGACGAGCGCAGCGAGAAAGTGAATCTGAAGATTCGCGAAGCCCAGTTACAGAAAATCCCGTTCATGCTGGTGGTGGGCGACCGCGAGCAGCAGAACAACCAGGTAGCCGTGCGCAACCGTAAACACGGCGACCAGGGCGTGAAGACGCTCGAAGAGTTCCTGGCGGAAATCCGCGCGCTGATTGAGTCGAAGGCGGTGACGGAGTAGGATAGGGATAGCATGGCGGAAAACGAAAACGCGCCTGCAACGAAGAAAGACTTGGCGGCTCTTAAGACCAGACTGGACCTCCGGATGGGTAGTCTGTCCGACGAGATGCATGCGCTTGAAGAGAGGCTCTCCGAGCAAATGCGCGACATGCAGACGGAGTTGCTCAAAGCCTTTCTTCCCTGGCAACAGGATGTCAAGATTCAATTTCGTGAGCTCGAAGTTAACACCGGCAACAGCGTCACCGCCATCAGAGAGTGAACATCCTGGAATGCCGCCTGTGGGAAATCGAGAAGCGCCTCTTGATTGATCCGCCCGCGGCCTAGAGTCCAAAGCCGCGGCGGAGTAGCTACGCCTTCCCGGGATGTCGCGCTCCCTCGCGAATCAACTTCACCAGCGCAGCCTGGTCAAGGTCGCTCAGCCGTTTGAAGCGGACGCAAGGGCGGCCTATTTTGGCCTTAGGCAGCGCGGCCTTGTGCCGTTCGGCCACATAGCCTTCTTCATCCGCACAAATGTGCAAGGAGATGTAATTCTGATTGCCCGCCAGGGCGATGCGGCAACCGTCGCCTTCGCGGCCGCCGGCATATTTGTAAGTGCCACGGGCCATAGCCCAACATGCCGCTGTAGATGAATGGCGTGAGCTTGGGAGCGTTCTTGCGGATCAGCGCGTCGAGCGCGGCAACTTCGCTCTTGCGCGGCTCGTCGAGTTGCGCCAGGTACCCGGCTGGAATGGAGGCTTTAAGCTGGCCTTTCATATTCTCAAGAGCGTATCACGGCCGGCCCGGCGCTAGCGCTGGTTGGAGCGGGCCTCCAACGGCAATGCCGGCTTTCCAGCCGGTGGTAACTCTTGTTAAGAGGGCCGGGAGCGGGGCGAAGCTATAATAGAGTTGTGGCTAAAGCCAAAGACCTGGAAGTGCGTCTGCAACGGACCGAGCAGCAGTTGCGGCTGTTTCAAAAGATCAGCCGCTTCATGGTCAAGGACCTGAGCCTGCAAGATGTATTGCAGGGGGTGGTCTCGCTGGTGGTGGAGTTCACGCAGTGCGATTCGTGCCTGATCTACCTGCAGGACGGCGACGATCTGGTGCTGTGCGCGTCGAATACGCCGCACCCCTCGACCATCGGCAAGCTGCGCATGCGCTGGAATGAAGGCTTGACCGGATGGGTAGCGCGGGAACGGCGGCTGGTGGGGATCTCGCGCGAGGCGTACAAGGATGCGCGGTTCAAGAAGTTCGGCGAACTGGAAGAAGATACCTTTGAGGCATTTCTTTCGGCTCCGGTGATCGCGCGCAACCGGGTGGTGGGCGTCATCAACGTACAGCACCGGTTGCCGCACCAGCACACCGGCGGCGAGCTGGAAGTGCTGACGACCGTCGGAGAGCAGATCGGCTGCGTGCTGGTGCTGGCGCGCATGGCGCCGACGGCGGTGGAGACAGCCAATCATGTAGAACTGGTGCTTTCCTCCGGGCCGGTTCCCATGAAACAATAGGAGCACGGTGATTCCGGCATTTGCTCGGACGGTTTGGGCGGTTTCTATTCTGGCGGTGTGTGCGACCACAGTCGAAGCACAGCGCTGGCAGATCCAATATTTTTACGATCAGGACAAGTCGCACCTGGAAATTGTGGACTTGCAGTTTCCCTCGGCCACGCGCGGCGTGGCGGTGGGAGTGATCGTGGCGGCGAAGCGCCCGCCGCAGCCGACTTCGGTGGTGACGAGCGATGGCGGCGCGCACTGGCAGGCGCTGCCGTTGAAGGAGACGCCGGTTTCGCTGTTCTTCCTGAATGAAAACGTGGGCTGGCTGGTGACGGCCAAGGGCGTGTGGCGAACGCTCGAGATGGGCAAGACCTGGGCCAAGCTGCCGAGGCCACCGGGGCAGATCTACCGCGTCTATTTCGCCGATGACAAGAATGGGTGGGCGGTTGGGCCGAGGAAAACCGTGCTCGAAACTCACGATGGCGGCCAAAAGTGGGCTCCCGTGACTGTGGCGGCCAAACAGCCGGGAGACGTGCAATACAGCGCCTACACGTGGATTGCCTTCGCCACGCCGCACACGGGAGTGATTACGGGATGGAACATTCCGCCGCGCAACGTGTTTTATCAGCGGCCCGAATGGGTAGATCCGCAGGCGGCCCTTCACCGGCGGGAATCGCCGCATCTCTCCTACACTTTGTCCACGCGAGACGGCGGCAAGACGTGGATTCAGAACTCGGTGTCGCTGTTCGGCACAGTGTCGCGGATTCGTATGAAGGGTAATGGCAGCGGTTTGGGGCTGCTCGAGTACGGGCCGGGGTTCCCCTATACGAGCGAGGCACTTTTGCTCGATTGGACCACCGGCAAGACCGCGTCGGTTTATAAGGACGCGAAGTTTGCGGTCAGCGATGTTTGGTTGACAAGGGACGGGACGGCGTACCTGGCGGGCAACGTGCCACCAGGCCAACTGGGCGGCGTGATTCCCGGCAGGGTGCAGGTGCTGGTCAGCAAGGATCTCGCGAAATGGGATCCCATGCAAGTGGATTACCGGGCGGAAGCGTTGCAGACATTTCTGGCTGCGCCGGACGATGAGAATATCTGGCTGGCGACGGATACCGGGATGATTCTGAAGCTGATGAAATAGAACAAGATGGATGCGTCTTGTTTTATCCACACAAGATCCACCGCTGCTCCTTGTAACTCACTCGAAACAATAAAGATAAATCTTGAGGATTTTGTGTCTTTCTTCTTACAAAAGG
>Ga0209039_10000421_pt1 | contig 41193 bp, 29 predicted proteins | sample BogFormECP12_OM1_FD_188238 | JGI IMG/M metagenome (GOLD analysis project Ga0209039, IMG submission 188238) | Bog forest soil microbial communities from Calvert Island, British Columbia, Canada - ECP12_OM1 (SPAdes) (version 2) | ecosystem: Environmental > Aquatic > Freshwater > Wetlands > Bog ...
GCTGGTTACTCTTCGTCGGGCAGACGGCTTCTTCATCCTAATCTCCGAAATCTGCGTAATCTGTGGATTCCATTCTTCCCCAAATGACACCACCACCAAGTCAGGAATTGGCGATGGTCGATTGACGATTGAGAAGTGAAAGGCCAGAACGCGTGAAGAGATTAAACACTGAGGCACGCAGACACAGACTTACAGAATTGTCAGCTTGCGGCGAGCGCTCCTTTGGGATGGTTGCCAGTTTCTCTCAGTGCGCTCCTTGTGCTGCGTTGACCGCCGCATTTAGAGCGTTATAGACATTCTGCGGCGCGTAGAAATCCCACTTCACCAAGCGCCCCTTCTCCAGGTGCAAGACGGCATAAGTGCCTTCGGTAAAGACATTGACCTTCTTGAAGTCGCTGAGCTGATCGTTAAGGTTATGGCATCCCGTCTGGTCGTGTGCCACTCGACAGGAATAGTTCACCCCGCCGTTAGGGCTAATCGTGAGGTACCCCTCGCAGTAACCGATCTCCCTGCCGAACTTATGCCGATGGTAGGCCGCCGTCACGAAGTTGACGTTGGTGGGAGTAGGCACGACGGACGGCTGGACGGGGGTCTGGACCTGTGGTGGGGGTGTCACGTTTGCCGCCTGTTGGATGGAGTCCTGGAGCTGGAGGAGGCTCTGGTTGTTCGGGAAATACTGCATGAGGATCGTGAGTTGCCTCGATGCCTCGCGACTTTCTCCTTGCGTGGCCAGGTTGCGAACAATCTGATACTCCAGGTTGAAAACGCGTTGCTCGAGTCGGGCGGCGGTTGCATTGTTGGGGTCTACCTGGCGCACCAGGCGGGCGTAATGGATCGCGTTGTTGTCGACGGGCTCGATCAGCCGCCCGGCCTCAAAGGCTGCACCGGCATTCTGCAGCATCTGTTGAACCGCAGCCTGTTGCTGGCTCTGTTGGGCCGGGGCCCTGCCCGGTGTCTCTGGAGCGGCGGCAGGTTTCTTAGCGGGAGCGGGCTCGGGTTTTGCCGGAGCCGGCGCGGGGGTAGTGTCTCCCTGTTCAATTATGCCACCTCCGCTTGCTACCTGGATTTCTTGTCCCGACTGCGGGGTCGTCGGGCCAGAGGGCAAGGTCACATTGGAATTTTGCGGTGGCGGCGGGGGAGGCTTCGGTGGCGGGGTCTGCAGCGTTCTGTAAACTCCAAACGCCACCAGCAAGATGACTACGCCGGCGATGGCTCCAACTAGTGGACGGTTCGCCAGGAACGACGGCTTGGGTGCAGGTTGTGGTTCGACGGGCTGACCTTCCACGGCCGGCCATTGGCCTGTTGGTGTTCCTGGTAAAGGGGTCGCCAGGATAGTGCCGTGCTGACCCGTTCCAGGAACCAAGGGACCCGTGGGAGCACCGGTAGTGACCGCCCCCGAAGCGGTCGGGCCAGCATAGGGCAGGTTCGGCGCGGTTCCCTCGAGAACGGTCATTCGCGCCTGAGGTGGTGGAGCCGGCATCCCCACCCAGGATGGCGGCGGGACGGAATCCGGATGCTCCAGAGCCGCGCCAAATTCCTCCACCGTCTGGAACCGCGCCTCGGGGCTCTTCTCGAGCGACCGCAGGACGACGTTCTCAATGCCTTTCGGGATGTACGGATAGTAGCGAGTCGGCAGCGGCGGCGGCGAAGCCACATGATCGTGCATGATCTGGAAGTCGCTGTCGCTTTCGAACGGGATATGCCCGCTCAGCATTTCGTACAGCGTCACGCCGAGAGCGTAAATATCCGAGCGGATATCCACGCCGCGGTTCTGGATCTGCTCCGGCGACATGTAGGCCACCGTCCCCATCTGCGTCCCGGTCCGCGTCAGCCCCCGCGTCCCCAGCAGCTTGGCAATCCCGAAGTCCATCACCTTGACAATGCCGTCCCGTCTCAACATCAGGTTGCTGGGCTTGATGTCGCGGTGGATGATGCCCGCGCGGTGTGCCACGCTAATGCCCAGAAGTGCCTGCTTGAAGAGGGGAATGGCCTCCTGGCTGGGAATCGGCCCCCGCCGTTGGATCATCTGGTCAAACGTTTCGCCGTCGACGTATTCCATCACCATCACCGCGTTCCCGTCCTGCACCAGGAACGCGAAGAGGGTCGCCAAGTTGGTGTGATTGAGGTTGGCCTGAGCTTTGGCCTCAGCCTTGAAGCGTTCTACCAGTTCTGGGTTGCGCGCCAAGTCCGGGCCCAGGACCTTGATGGCCACGGGGCGGTCCAAGAACACATCGACGCCCTTATAGACCACGCCCATCCCACCTTCGCCCAGCTTTTCGACGATGCGGTAGTTGCCGATTTGCGTTCCGATCATAACCGTTTCCGTCCTTTCGCTCGTGCGGTGATCACCGGCGCGCCACGCTGACGATACTGCGCAGGGAATCAAACTGGTCGCTTGCGAACTCGAAGTTGCCGTTGCGGCCCGCTTGGCGAATCAGCAGGTTCGTATGGTCAGGAGCTTTGGTGACTTCAACCCTCCGCCCGATTATGACTGCTCCCTTGACGCTCTTCACCGCCGTTATCAATCCGGATGATCTGAAGTGTGATATTGTCAAACCCGCCCCTTGCCTTCGCAAGCGCGACGAGTTCCCGGCACGCGTCGCTCGGCGAACCCCGGGTCGTAGTTGCTAGCATTTCCGCGTCACTGACGAGACCATGCAGGCCGTCGGTGCAGAGGAGCAGCACATCGCTCGCTTCGAGAGTTGATTCGCCGAACTCGGCCGGCACGGCGCGGTTCATGCCGAGGGCGGCGGTCAGTACGTTACGGTCCGGATGAGTCTCCGCCTGCTCCGGCGTGATCGTGCCCTCGTCGACCAGCCGATTGACGTAGGTGTGATCGCGGGTCAGCCGGCAGATGGTCGAGTTGCGGAAGAGATAAAGACGGCTATCTCCGACGTGACCATAGTGAAGCCGTCCGTCCCGGATCGCGACCGCCACGCACGTCGTCCCCATGCCAGTCAGTTCCGGGTGCTCGGAGGCCAACTGTAGAATGGCAGCCTGCGCGCCGGAAAAAGCCGCGATCAGCGCTGCCTCGGGGTCTTCTCCCTCGTCTTGCAGGTAGGTGTCACGGATAGCTTCGACAGCGATGGTGCTCGCCACTTGGCCGCCCTGGTGTCCGCCCATGCCGTCCGCCACCACGGCCAGGCGCCCCTTCCTTCGAAACTCCTTGTCGCTCTCGGCCTCTGCGTAGGCGTAATAATCCTGGTTTTCGGTTCGAGTGCAGCCGACATCGGTCAAGTTGGCGAGTTCAATTCCAGGACGAATCTTCATGTCCGTGTGCGTCCTCGAGCGGCGTCGGAATAGAGGACGGGAACGACCGGTATCGAGCCGGAGCAAGCGGACGCCTCGCCTGCTCCGACCCTGCCAGCGCGCCCTAGCCAAACTAGAAGCACTTGAACTTCAGGCTGGTCTCACCCAGCCGGACCACGTCGTTGTCCTTCAGTTCCTCGCGCGCGATCGGCTCCGAGTTGTCGTTGATGAACGTTCCATTCGACGAATCGAGATCCGTCAGGGAGAACTTCCCGTCCTTGTACCTGAGGCTAGCGTGCTTGGCTGTGACGGTCGCATCATGAATGACGATATCCGCTTCCGAAGACGAACCCAGAATGTTCTGGCCATCGCGCACGCGAAAGTCCTCGCCCTTCTGTTCGCCGTTCAGGGCCACAAACCAGCCCACCACGGGCGGTTTCCGCTTCTCGGCCAGAAGCACCGTTTTGCGGCCGCCGGCGGCGGGAGGGTCTTTAGGCAGTTCCGTTTCGAGCACGGTCCTTTTGCCTTCCATCGAGCTAGTCACCCCTTGATAGCCTGTTTTCTGGCAATAGGGACAGACGTCCCAGGAATCTTCCATCTGATGTCCATTCGTACAGAACTTTGCCATCGCGACCTCCTCAGTTGGCGGCTTGAAATAAGGCCGAGTACTGAATTGCTCTGAATAAGAAGCAGAACATCGTCCAAGGCGCGTTCGGCTTGGCGCGCCAGATAGGCTTCAGGCACGCTTCCTCGCGTGTATGCCCCGTTGTTCTTCACCAACGCACCTTCTTTGGTTGGCAGCTTGAAGCAAAAAGTCCTATCAGCCCGGGTCACGAACTGAAATAGGTGATCACGTTGGTGCTCTTCTTTCCGATGAAAACGCGATCGCCATTTCTCAAGCCGACCTTGCTGATTCGAGGCGAATCGACCGAATTCACGTAGGTGCCGTTGGAGGAACCACGGTCAATCACGACCACACCCTCACTTACAGGCACAATCCAGGCGTGTTCGGTGGAGACCGTATCGTCTTGCAAAACGAGCTGACACTTCGGCGAGCGCCCGATTAGCACGCCTTCCTTGGTGAGGGTAAAGGACTTTCCAGCAAGCGGCCCGCCCGTTACCTGGATGCTCCCAAAAGCACGCTCGCCCCCAGGCGGGAGTGCTCCGGGCGGGACTGCCTCAACACCCACCACCGCACCGCCCGCACCAGCATGTGCCGGTGCCGGGGCAGGACGCCGGCGCAGCGCCAGGATCGCCCCCGCAAGGATCACCATGCCGATCACAGCATAGACGACCCAGCTTGAGGTGATCATGAAGCGCTGCACGAAGTTCTTGCTGTCCCAGCACTGCACGGATGCCTGACGGTACTGCTCGGCATCAGGCAAGTTGGGCATGAACTCCAGGACGTTTCCGAACTCGACCATTGATTCGTTACACTTGCCTGCATCGAAGAGGTCCAGAGCTTTGACCCAGTGCTGATCAAATTCTCCGGCTTCCGGGGCGGCGCCGGCTTGCCGGACGAATTCCAGCGCCGTGTTGATAGGCACAAGGAAGTTGAAACCTTGCACCTCCTCACCCCAAGTAGCAATCCCGATCACTTGGCTTGCCGCGTCGAACGCAGGCCCGCCGCTGTTGCCATGGGTGATCGCGACATCCGATTGCAGGATCGGAGTGCCTGTCAGGGCCTTCTTGATTGCCGAAATGTGCCCATTCGTGGCGCTGGGCACGAGGTTCGACTCCTGGCTGACCAGTTGGCTACCGCCCCACGCGGACGCTAAGCCAGGGAAGCCGACCACCATGACCGTGTCCTGAACGCGCGCTTGGTCAGAATTGCCGAGCGTAACCGTGGGCAAGTTCGTGGCGCCGATCTTTACTACCGCGACGTCTTTTCCCTCGGGCAGGGGAGGGTTGTACTGCAGGATGTCTCCCGGGAGGTCCTTGCCGTTAGCCAGAATAACGTCCAGCGTGGGTTTGGTCATTGAGAGGCTGTACTTGGATTTTAGGACGGCCTCTTTTTCCTTGTCCGTAAGGGCGCGGCCGATCTGTTGTTCAATATACTTGAACAAGATGCCCTTTTGTACGGCGTCGGCGAACTCCTGCTTGATCTGCGTCTGGAGCGCGCTCATCGCTTGAACGTCCCGGATATTGGCGTCCGCAACCACGTGTCCGTTGGTGACGAGGTAGCCATCAGGCCGGTACAGAAATCCGGTTCCGGTTTCAGTGTGCGTTAGCTCGATCGGTTTCGGCAGAACCTCAATAGTCCATGTGGTCTTAAACGTCACGATCACCAGTACCACTGCCGGCTTCACTTCGAGCGTGCGCTTTTCAGCGGGCGTCATTTGGCCGGCACTCAGCAACGGGGCCGAGAGCGTGAGGGTGAGAGCAACCAGCCAGGCAATTCTTTTCACAAGCCACCTCCGACCTGAGACTGTGACGCCCCGAAGGGCGGCATGGGAACATTCCATCCGTGCTTCAAAAGACATGCAGAAGGCAACGAAAGAGGATAACGAACGTTGGCGCCAATGCTCACGGGTGGACCTCGGGCCCGGCCGCAGCCCTGCGATCCGACCGACCCGCCAACTTGCCGCAACGCAGCCTCTCAGATTTGCCGTGGCTTGAGCGCACCGAAAAGCCGCTGCTCGTCTGCCGCTCCTTCGCAGCCAACATGAGGGTGCCTACCACGGGGCACTCCAGGTTTTATCGAAAGAGCCATAAGCTAACCAATCAGTATGCATTTTGGGGCTTACCAGTAGGGAATGTCAAGCCTAATAAACAGTTCATGTAGGGAAATGGTTACGGATGGGATTTCGGTCCCGATTTGGTGAAACCTCTGCTGCCCTTCTCCAAGAGGCTGGTGACTTTCATTTTCATGTCGCACACCCTTTCGCGTCGCGTCGGGGCGGTTGCAGCGCAGCGCGCTTTCCAGTACACTCGTCGGTTCCGTCAAACATCACATCGGAAGTGCCGGATCAGAAATGAATGGGCGCGAGGTTCCTTGCGAATGGCTGCAACAACCGTAGCTCCACCGCGAACGCGGCGCAGCGCCGCCGGGATCATCCTGCGGGTTCTGATTGCCCTGGTCATCCTCATCGTACTGCTCGCCGCGAGCGCCGCGATCTGGTTTTACTGGCGCGCGCACGCTGCCCTGCCGCAACTTGACGGCATCGCTGTCCTGGACCAAGGTGTTGGCCGCACCAGCGACGTACCGACGATAGAGGAGCCCGACCTTCAAGCGGAGGTGGAAGTGTTACGCGACGCGCAAGGCGTGCCGCACGTCCGCGGCCAGTCTCTCGACGACCTGATGTTCGCGCAAGGTTACGTGACGGCGCAGGACCGGCTGTGGCAGATGGACCTCAGCCGACGCTTGGCCGCGGGCGAGCTTTCCGAGGTGTTCGGCGAACGCACGCTTCCTGCTGACATCGAAAACCGCAAACTCGGTTTTCGCCAAGCGGCAGAGCGCGGCCGCCAGGAGCTGGACGCGGAATCGCGTCGCGTGGTCAACGCCTATGCCCAGGGTGTGAACGCCTTCATTTCGACGCACCAGGATCGCTTGCCCATCGAGTTCACCCTCCTGCATTACAAGCCGCGGCCTTGGAGCCCGGCGGACTCGGTCGGTGTGGGGCTGAACATGGCCAAGAACCTCAACACTTCGTGGCGCACCGACGTGATGCGCGAGCGCGTCCGCAGCCTGGTGGCCCCGCAGCTCTATGCGGATCTCTTTCCGGACCGCTCGCCTCTGGATCATCCCGTCGCCGAGCCGGTGAAGGTGGCGGCGGTCCCTGGCCGAATTGACAATTGCCGATTGTCGATTGCTGATTGCCCGAAACCGTCAATGGCCCGTGGTCCGTCGTCTTCGGCGGCAACTGACAACGGGCCCCTCTTCCAACCGACAATCGTCAATCGTCAATCGTCAATTCTTCTCGATCCGACTCTCGCGGTGCTCGTTTCCGCCGAAGAGGATTCTGACTTCACGCCGGGCAGCAATAACTGGGTGGTGAGCGGCGCGCATACCGCGTCGGGCAAGCCGCTGCTGGCCAACGATCCGCACCTTGGCCACAGCATCCCCAGCGTGTGGACCATGGTGGAGCTCGAAGCGCCGGGTCTACACGTTGCGGGAGTAACCTTGCCCGGCTGGCCTCTCGTCATCATCGGCCACAACGAACGCATTGCTTGGGGCATGACCAATACTAGCCCGGACGTCCAGGACGTATACAGGGAGGATTTCAACCCCAGCGACGGAACCCAGTACCGCCACAACGGCCAATGGGAAAAAGCCGAACTGCGAGAGGAAACCATCAAGGTACGCGGACGCCCCGACTACCGGCTGGTGGTGAAGGTCACCCGCCACGGCCCGATCATCGCCGCCTCGGGCAACCAGGGTCTCGCGCTCCAGTGGACGGCGCTCCAGCCCCACGCCCTCACCTTTCCGTTCCTCGACATGGCGCGAGCGAGGAACTGGAAAGAGTTCACAGACGCCATCCGCCACTTCACGGGCCCCGAGCAGAACATGGTCTACGCCGACGTCGACGACAACATCGGTTACTACGCGCCGGCGTGGGTGCCGATCCGCAAGCAGGGCGACGGCAGCCTGCCGCAATCCGGGGCCACCGACGACTTTGACTGGACCGGCTACATTCCTTTCGAGGACTTACCGCACGCCTTCAATCCGCCCAGCGGGATCATCGCCACTGCCAACAGTCGCGTGGTGCCGGACGGCTATCCTTACTTTATCTCCCACGACTGGGCCGCTCCCTACCGCACCGCCCGCATCTTCCAGCTTCTGGAAGCCGCTCCGCCGCGCAGTCTCACGGTGGACGACATGCTGCGCATTCAGATGGACATCCATTCCATCGAGGACGAACAACTGGCCAAGAAACTCGTGGGCGCCGCCGCCGCGCATCCACCTGAAACCGACGACGCCCGCTACGCGCTTGGCTTGCTCCAAAAATGGGACGGCGAGGCGCGCATGGACTCGGCGGCGACGTTGGTTTGCGAGGTGACTCGACCGGTGCTGCTGGCGCGCCTCCTCAACCCCAAGCTGGGCGACGGCACGTCAGATCTCGCCGGCTACCGCTGGGGAACGAGCGCAACCTTTGTCGACAACGTGCTTAGCAGCAACTGGACGCGGTGGTTGCCGCCGGGTGACGCTGACTTCAACGCCACTCTGGTCAAGAGCCTGGAAGAAGGAGTGCGCAAGATCCCTGCCATCGTCGCCAGCGCGGACCGCAAGGCATGCGTGTGGGGCAACACCATCCCCCTCACCTTTCACCATCCGCTCGACGTGCTGCCTTTCATGCAGCGATTGCTCGACGTGGGGCCCTTCCCGCAGATGGGCATGAATACCACCGTCAAAGCCACGACCACCGGCCACGGCCCTTCGATGCGGTTGGTGGCGGATCTCGCCGACCTCGACCACTCGGTCAACAACATCACGCTTGGGGAGTCCGGGCAGGTGTTCAGTCCTTATTACAAGGACCAGTTCCAGGCTTGGTACACCGGCCATAGCTTCGCGATGCTGTTCAGCGACGCGGTAGTGGAGAAGGGCGCGGTTCACAAGCTGGTGCTGGAGCCGAGCTATTGAGGGATTGCCGATTGCTGATTGACGATTGGAAGATTGGAAGAAGAGACCCAAGCCGGTTCGGTCTTCCAATCGTCAATCGTAAATCGTCAATCGGCAATTCTTTGTCCGGCAAGCGGGGTCCGGAGTAGCTCTTAAGGCGGCGAGTAGCATCAAAGGTGCAGCCGACGGACGACGCCCTTCCGGGAGTCGAGTTACCTGGATGCGTAATGATGGCAGATTTTGCTTGAAAAGTTTCTCGACTCCTGATATTTGGTGTAGGCCGTCTTTAGTTGTAGAAGAACAACTGAGCGGACTGCCGGCAAGGCGTTGCGCTTAGGAGAAAATCAGGTTTGTCGGAAAACTCTTGAGATCACCAACGAGGTAGCCCTTCAATGAAGAAGACATTACGCATTCTGAGTTTCACAGCATCAATCGCGGTTGCCCTTTTGGTAGCAGCAGCTCAACCCGCAGTGGCGGCGGCCGCTGCCGCACCGGGCCCCGCCGGAGAGCCGCAGGCGAAGCAGCCGAATTGGAAGAGCAACGAAGAGTATCAGGCCTTCACCGCGATGGCCAACGAGAAGGACCCGAACAAACAGATCGCGGCGGCCCAGGCCTTTCTCGAGAAATACAAGGATTCGGATTTCAAGTACGCCGCGTGCCTGGCGATGATGCAAGCGTACCAGGCTATGGGCAAGAGCGACAAGGCGATCGAATCCGCTCGCAAGGCGCTGGAGTTCAGTCCGGATAATCCGGAGGCGCTGACGTATCTGTGCTTCTCGTTTCCGTACGTCTTCGGGTTCCCTACGTGGTCCCCGTCGGTTACCTATCAGGTCGGAAAAGAAGTAAGCTACAGTGGTAGCGTCTGGAAAGCCCTTGCTATTAACTCCAATTCTGCGCCGACCGCGACGAATACCAACTGGCAGTTGGTGGGTTCAGCATCTGCCGTGGCGGACGCGGATCTGGCGCAAGCAGAAAGCGACGCGAAGCATGGTTTGGAAGTTCTCCAGAAGCTGGAGAAGCCGGCGGCCGCCACGAATGAGCAGTTCGATGCGTACGTGAAACCCAAGCGCGCCATCTTCAATACCGCTCTCGGTTTCGTGGCCGTGCAGCGGAAGGACTACGCGTCGGCGATCACGGCGTTGAAGGCCGCGGCGGACGACAACGCTAACGACAACCTGATCTTTTCCCTGATGGGACAGGCCTATCTTTTCTCCAAACCTCCCGACTACGACAATGCCATCTGGTATCTGGCGCGCTCGGCGGCTCTGGCGCAGGCGGCGAAGAGCCCGAACGCCGCTAACTTGCAGAAATTCTACGGGCAAGTCTATGTCAGCCGGCATGGCTCCGACGCGAACGAGAGTGACGTTCTCACCCAGGCGACTACTTCGGTGAACCCACCGGCAGACTTCAAGGTAACACCCGCCCCAAAACACGCATCCACTGGCAACCAGTTGATCGATGCGTTTTACGGCTATGAGGACGCCCTGAAGGCGGGTGGCGATACGGAGAAGCAAGAATGGGATGGCCTCAAAGGCCAACCTTTTGGCGGTGGGGGTGCCGTAGACAGCATCGAGAAAGGTACCGAACCCAATACTTACTCAGTGCGGATCGATATCACCCCGGAATCGAAGGCCAAAGAGGGCACCTACGACATCGAGCTGAAGGATACGACGCAGGCAGACGCCAAGTACCTCGCCAAGGGCGATCCGGTACGTTTCCAGGGGACCATCAGCGCCTACGTAACGGCGCCAAGTTTCGTCCTGACGCTTGATCCCGGGACGATCAACCAGGAAGACCTGGACAGCGCCAAAGCGAAAGCGCAAGAGAAGGCGCCGAAGAAAACTACTAGACCGGCTCCACGCAAGCGAACGACGCACTGAGCGTCCGGATGTCGGATCAGGGTGTGGGGCGGTTATCGAGTCAACATCGTGTTCTAACAAGGCCGTGGGTGCTGAGCGTCATCAGCCCACGGCCTTTCTTTTGTCATGGATTAACGGGCGGGACGTTTGCGCCGTTTGGGCCGGTGGTCGAGTCCGAACTCCTCGAGTTTCCGGCTCAGCGTGTTCCGATGGATACCCAGCGCCTCGGCAGCCTTGGTCTGGTTGCCGCCGTTGTTCTCCAGTACCTGCTTGATAAACCGCTTCTCGAACTCGGCCACGGCGTCTTCATAGCGGACCCCTTGCTCGACCATCAGGTTGACGAGGGAAACAAGCTGCTCTTTCACGGCGAGCTCCTGGTGAGAGATGTCGGCGGAGCGGTCATTTCTTGGTTGTCGGGTGGTCGCTCCGGTTGACCGTCTCCCGAAACTTGTCAAAGCCTTCTCGGAACTGCGTCTTTAGCTCGCCGGGCATCGCCAGCACGAGGACGCGCGCGCCGGCAGTCACGTAAGGGGCCAGCACGGACCGCTGAACGGCGCCGGGCTTGATGGCGAAGGCGACCAGGACCATGAGCAGGACCGAATCCACCAGCAGGCCAAGCAGGAATCCGAACAAAGCGCCAAGCGAGCGATCGAACCACTGAAGTCCCGCCGTGCGGATGAGCTTTCTCGCCAGGGAGGAGACAATCGCCCCCACAATCAGCACACCCAGGAACAGAACCAGGAAGCCAATGCCCTCCGCCGCCTGGCGCGAGATCGTGAGATCCTGGAACCAAGCCGCCGCTCTCTCGTAGTACAGCGCGGCAACCACGAGGCCCGCCACCAGCGCTGCGAGAGAGATCAGTTCCCGTACGAAGCCTTTTCTCAGCGCCGTCACTGTTGAAAGAAACACCACTCCCGCTAAGGCCCAATCGAGCCAGTTCCAAGTATTCATGCCACCTTCAAGCGAAGCGAAACTCCTCTTACGGGAGTACCTTTCCCGTTAACAAACGATAGGCCTCACGGTACTTGTTGCTGGTGACCTCCACCACCTCCGCGGGAAGCGGAGGTGGCGGAGGCTGCTTGTTCCAGCCGACGGACTCCAGATAATCACGCACGAATTGCTTGTCAAATGAGGGCTGGCTCCGGCCGGGTTGGTAGCCTTCTTGCGGCCAGAAGCGCGAAGAATCCGGCGTCAGAACTTCGTCGATGAGAATTATCTCGCCGTTCAGCAAGCCAAATTCAAACTTGGTGTCTGCGATGATGATCCCGCGCTCGCCGGCGACCTCGCGCGCTCTGGCGTAAAGAGCAAGGCTGAAATCCCGCAGACGCGTTGCCGAGTCCTTACCGACCCGAGTCACCATTTCTTCCCACGAAATGTTCTCGTCGTGACCTACCTGCGCTTTGGTGGCGGGCGTGAAGATCGGCTGGTCGAGGCGCGAGGATTCGACGAGACCTGAGGGAAGGCGAATCCCGCAGACCGCACCCGTGGACCGGTAGTCCTTCCACCCCGAGCCGGCGAGATATCCCCGCACTACGCACTCGATGGGAAACGCCTTCGCCTTGGCCACCAGCATCGACCGTCCTCCCAACTGATCGCGGAAGGGCCTCAGCTCCACCGGGTATTCGTCACAATCCGCGGTGAGGAAATGGCTGGGCCCCAGGTCGCGCAGGAGATCGAACCAGAAGTACGAAAGCTGAGTCAGCACGCGTCCCTTGTCCGGAATCGGCTCCTGCATCACCACGTCGAACGCCGATAGGCGATCCGTGGCTACAACGAGAAGTTGTTCCTCACCGATCGTGTACACGTCCCGGACCTTGCCGCGCGAGAAGAGTCTCACGCCCGGCAACCAGCTCTCGCGTAGTGTGAGGTTGGGTGTCAGTTGGCTCACGGGTTTTTTCGGGGCACGCTAATTTTAGAACAACGCGGAGGCATGTCAACGAAAAAAGATGTGCGCCGTACTCTCCAGAATTGACGATTGCCGATTGAAAGAGCCGTCAGCTTTCAGCCATCAGGCGAAAGAGCTTCAAACGCAGAGACGCAGAGGCACAGAGAAAAATGGGAACGTTCGTGAGACAAGCGACATCTTCATGTTGTGCTCATTCTCTTCTCCGCGTCTCCGTGCCTCTGCGTTTAATTTCTTCACACCTTCTGATTGCCGAAATCTGAACGCCGTTCCAATCGTCAATCGGCAATCGTCAGTAGGGTGCGCCGACCGCAACCGGTTCCTCAGCGACCTCGTCGAAGCGTACGGAAACCAGCTTGGAGACGCCCGGTTCTTCCATGGTCACGCCGTAGAGGAGCTTGGCCATCTCCATGGTGCGCTTGTTGTGGGTGATGAGGATGAACTGGGTCTGGCGGCTCATCTCCTCGATCAAGCGCGCAAAACGGTCGACGTTGGACTCGTCGAGGGGAGCGTCCACCTCGTCAAGGATGCAGAAGGGACTAGGCGTGTAGCGGAACATGGCGATCAGCAGCGCCAGCGCGGTGAGTGCCTTTTCACCTCCGGAGAGCAGCAGAACGTTCTGAAGGCGCTTGCCCGGCGGCTGGGCTACCATGTCGATGCCGCTCTCCGCATCGCTTTCGTCGGCAAGACGCATCTGGCCGCTGCCGCCGCCGAACAGGGTGCGGAACGATTCCGCAAAATAGGCATTGATAGAAGAAAAGGCCTCGAGGAATTGCTGCCGCGACACCTCGTCGATCTCGCGGATGGCTTGCGTCGTATCGTCGATCGAAGCCAGCAGGTCCTGGCGTTGGGTCTCGAGAAAAGTGAATCGGTCCTCGGCCTCCTGCAGTTCCTCCAGCGCCATCATGTTCACCGGCCCCATGTTTTCCAAGCGAGACTTCATTTCCCTCAGCTCACCTTCCGCCGCCTCCAGCGATTCGCCGGTGACCGCATCTTCCGGCTCCAGCCCAGCGAGAAGCTCCGCGGGCTCGGCGCGCAATTCTTCCCGGCACTGGGCGGCGGCGTGCGAGGATTCGGATTCCGCGCGCGCCAGGGCCACTTCCGTGTCCGAGCGCCTCTGTCGTCGCGAATCCAGCTCGGCGCGCGCCGTGTCGATGGCCGGGACCAGTTCCGCCGAGTGATGGTGCGACGCGCGGGAGCGCTCTTCCAGGGCGGTCAGAATCTCCGCTCCCGCCTGCTGTTCGCCTTCCAGTTCCGCCAGGCGCACCAGTAACTGCCCCGCCTCCTCGGTCAAATGGTCTTGCTCCCGGCGCCAGCCCTCGCGCTGCTCGGCCAGACGTTCCAGCCGGGCGAGAAGCTCTCGCAGGTTGGACGCCAATCGCTCCTGCGCTGCCTCCATCGAACGCGTGCGCTCCCCGAGGGCGCTCGATCGCGCGTGCGCCTCGACAAGCATCGGGGAAAGGGCGTCCAGTGAGGCGCGAAGGTCGCGCAGGAATCCAGTGACCTGCGCGATCCCAGCCTCGTGGCGTTGCTGCTCCCGGGCAGCGGCGGCGAGACCCTCGCGCACGGACGACTGCCGAGCGAGAATGCTGTCACGTTCTTCCTCGATAGCAAAGATTTCGCCGGCCAGCAGGCGCAGCCGCTCAGCGGCCCGGTCGGAAGCGGACTGCAACTGGCGAAGCTTCTCGCCCGTGAGAGCAGTCATCTTCTCCGATTCCACCTTCTCGCCGGCAAGGCGACGAAGTTCCCCGTCCAGTCCCAGCACTCGCCCGTGCAACCCCTCGAGCTCGGTCTCGGCGATTTGAATCGTCGCCCCAAGCTCCATCGTCCTCCGCTCGAGCTCGCGGAAATCGCGTCGTAGCGCCAGAGGGCCGGCGCTGGCACCTTTTCCCCCGGTGACCAAACGATGATGGTGGTGCTCGCCGTCGGGTGTAAGGAAGTGGCAGTCCGGGTGCGCGGCCGCCAGGCGTTCTGCCGCGGCCGTGTCCGCGACGACGTAGGCGCGGGCCAGAGCGGGGAAGGCGGGATCGCCGTTCACGCCCAAACGCGGCTCAAAGCGAATGAGGTCGCGAACGCAAGCGACCACGCCTTCAGCATTCGCCAACTGCTCTGCTGACTGGCTGCTGGAGTGGACGGCGGTCGGGACCTGGGTCAGAAAGAAGGTCGAGCGACCGGAGCCTTCGCTCTTCAGCAGGGCGATCCCCGACCGCGCCTCTTCGTGCCCGGTCACCACGACGCAATCGAGCTCAGCCTTTAAGAACTCTTCCACCACTTCTTCGTAACCCGGCGACACCTCCACAAAATCGGCGAGTACGCCAAGGGGTTGGAAGCAATGTCCGTTGGCCGGAAGGGTGCCGGAAAGCAATCGGCGCACGGTCTCAGTGGTGTAAGCGTGGCGCGCCAGGGATTCTTCCAGGGCCTGTTTGCGAGCCGTGGCCGCAGAGAACTCCTGCCGGAGGCTTTCGAGTTGACGACGCCTTCCTGCCTCCTCCTCTCGCGCCTGGTCGAGCGATGCCGTGGTCTCGGCCAGCGCGCGCTCCAGATCGAACAGTAGGCTCAACTGCTGGTTGCGTTCGGTGCTGGAAGCATCGAGATCGCCGGCCAGCCGGCGGTGTTCTTCCTCGATGCTGTCCCGCTCGGATCGTGTGCGCGCCAACTGGCGGTCCAGTGACAGCCCAATCTCCTCGGCCTGCACCAGTTGGTTACGCAAGTCGGCGGCGCGCGCGACCGCGGCTAGGAGTTCCTGCCTGCCGGCCTCAACCTCACTCTCCCGTCCCGCGACCTCCGCGGCCAGCTTCCCCTGGCGCTCCAGCAGCCCCGCCAGAGCCTTCTGCGCTGCCGCTTCCTCCTCCCGCACCTGCTCGCTCTGCGCCGCCCGCTGCGCTGCCTCCCGCTCGAGCGACTCGGCCTGAACTTCGAGACGCCGGCCTTCCTCTTCCGCCTCCGAGGCGCGAGCCTCAAGATTGGCCAGGCTCTCCTGGATGTTCGCGACCCGCGCCAGCAGCCGCTCGCGTTCCAGGTCGCGCTGCGCGGCCGCTTCGCGCAAGCCCTTCAGTTCCGCCTCTGCATCCTCGTGCTCCACCCGCGCCGCTTTTTCTTCCCGCTCCATCGCCTCCAGGGCCTCAGCCGCTTCCGCGCATGAGGTTTGAATCGCCGCGGATTGTTCGCGCAGCCGCGCGCACTCGCCCTCGAGCTTCAGCAGGCGGGACATGAGGACCACTCGCAGGCGCTCGCGCATCACCGTGTGCAGCTCGCGATAGCGGCGCGCCTTGGAGGCCTGGCGCTTCAGCGCATTCACCTGCTTCGTTACTTCTTCCAGGATGTCGGTGATGCGAGCGAGGTTCTGGCGGGAGCTTTCGAGCTTCGCCTCGGCCAGGCGTTTGCGACCCTTGAACTTGGAAACGCCGGCTGCTTCTTCAATGATGGCGCGGCGATCGGAAGGCTTGGAGCTGAGCACCTGGCCGATGCGGCCTTGCTCGATGATGGCGTAGGACTCCGGACCCAGGCCTGTGCCCATGAACAAGTCCTGAATGTCGCGCAGCCGGCACGTGTCGCCGTTGATGAGATACTCGCTCTCGCCGGACCGGAAAAGCCGCCGCGTCACCGTGATCTCGCCGGTGCGATGCCGCAGAGCCGGGGCCTGCCCCGTCCTTGCCGACGCCCGAGGGAGCGCAGTCTTGCCCTCCATCCCCGGACCTGCGCCGTTGCCGTTTCCATTTCCCCCTTCGCTGGACCCTTCCGCATGAGCCGCGGAGGAGTCCTCGCTGTTGGGTTTCACCAGAAGCAAGGGACTGACGCCTGCATCGCCACCCGGCCCGGCGCTCTCGGGCTCCACCAGGGTAAGGCTCACTTCGGCCAGGCTGATGGCGGGCCGCCGGCTGGTGCCGTTGAAGATCACGTCGGCCATGCGCTCGCCGCGCAGGCTCCGCGCGCTCTGCTCGCCCAGCACCCAGTTGATGGCGTCCGAGAGGTTTGACTTCCCGCACCCGTTCGGACCCACAATGGCCGCCACGCCGTCCTGAAACGCCAGACGGGTGCGGTCCGCGAACGACTTGAATCCCAGCAGTTCAACTTGCTTTAGCTTGAACAATGCAAATTCCTCCTGCCCGAACTTTCACTCGATTGCGTGCCAGCCCAAAAGGCATAACGATGTTCTGCCGCTTCGAAAAGAACCTTAGCACGACAAAACAACCTTGTAAAGCTAAAACCACAAGTAATTGGGGCAGGAGGGGTCGAAAACCCCAAAATATGGCCTCGGGGCGAAATTGTAGTTTACGGCGGAGGTCCCGGTAAACCTGGAGGCAAAGGTTGGTTTTGGGAGAGAATTGAGCATCAAGTTGCGACAGATTTGTGGGTTGAAATCCCTTCTCCTTCGTTGGCTACTCGATTTTTCCCCTTGACGATCACGGCCCAGGAGCGCGCTTTTTCGCCTTTCCACCTCGCCAAGGTATACGGCGAATTGCGGGGCACCCGTTGACCCTGAGCCACAGAAAGGGGCCCGCCCTTTGCGAACGGCGATGAAACGCACTCCGGGGCTGCTTTTGTGCCGCTACTGAAAACAAAAGGCTTACATGAAATCGGCAATCGAGAAAACTTCTAAACGGCCGCAACTTCCTGCAAAACAAGGCCGAAATCGTCGTAAGCTCTTGATAAAATTACGGATACATCGCGTGGCTTCGTTTGTTCGTTTCGTGGTTCATCTCCTTGGCAATACGCGTGTTACGTCCGTGGCTTCGTTTGGCTTCGTTCCCGCAGTTGCTCGCTTGGGTCCGCCCTCATAATCTCGCACTCTCGCAACCAGGCAATCCAGCTCTCCCACGAGGTTCGAGTATCGTATTTGAATTTAAAATATCACACTATCTGCAAACCGCTTGCTCTCGATCGTGCCGTCTAGCCACACCTTACAGATCGAGCCTACAACATAATTACAAAAAAGTCAAAATCTTTTTTGGGGGTGTGCCAATTGCGCCAGCGGATCCTTCTGAAACGGGCGTGCACAAACCGAAACGGCCTTCTCTTCCAGTCGTCAATCCTTCGCTTCGCTCAGGACCAATCTGGAATCGGCTAATACCAGCGGCCGCGCTACAGCACTTCGGAGAGTTTCAACGAAAAGCCGGGCAGCAATTCCGTGTCTTCGAGAGCTTGATCCTCATCGCGGATTTCCACCGGCTTCCCCGGCTTGTAAATGCGGGCAATGCGCGCCTCGGGATAGATCAGCCATACCGCTTTGGCGCCGTTCGCCAAGTAGATCTTAGCTTTTCGTCGGAGGTCCTCTTCCTGTCTCTCGTTTGCGGGTGACCACACTTCGATGCACAAATCAGGAGCGTCATCGTTGCGCTTGTGCGGATCGATGCGCGCCAGACGCTCTGCGCTCAGATAGTACACATCGGGCGCGAGGACAGTGTTATCGGCCATCTCGAAGTCAGTGTTGTGATTGGCGGCACCGCCGTGTGACTTCGCCCAAGCCCGCAACTCGCCCATGATGAACGCGGTGATGTCTTGATGGTAGTACCTCGGTGAAGCAAGCACGTGAAGCTCCCCCTCGATGAGCTCATAGCGGACGCCGGGCTCGTCGGGCAGCGCGTCGAACTCCTCAATGGTCATCAACGTCTTGGTTTCGGCCATGTCAGCCTCATCGTCAGCAAGTCCTATTTATACTACGTGACAAGTCACTACGCGAAACTACTTTGGATTTTGGATTTCCCTTTTGGATTAAAGCGGGCACAACCACACACGGTCTTTCAATCCAATCCAAAATCTAAAATCCAAAATATTCGAATGCGGCAAACTCAGGTCGCCGCATACAAAATCACGGCTTCCACCGCAACACCGGCTTCCGCGCCGCCGCGGCCTCATCCAACCGGCTCACCCGCGTGGTGTGCGGAGCCTTGAGCACGAACTCCGGATCTTCTTCCACCTCCTGCGCGATGGAGCGCAGCGCGTCGATGAAGGCATCGAGTTCCGCCTTGCCGGCCGTTTCCGTGGGCTCGATCATCATGGCGCCGGCCACGATCAGCGGGAAGGAGACGGTGTAAGGGTGGAACCCGTAATCGATAAGGCGCTTGGCGATGTCGCCGGTGTGGACCCCGCGCGTGGCCTGCCGCCGGTCGGAAAAAACGCACTCGTGCATCGACGGCGCCTCGTAGGGAAGCTCGTAAAGGTCGCTCAGGCGGCGGCGAACGTAGTTGGCGTTCAGCACCGCGTCTTCCGTGGCCTGTCGCAGCCCGGAAGGACCATAGGCTAGAATATAGGCCAGGGCGCGAACGGCCATGCCGAAGTTCCCGTACCACGCCCGGACGCGGCCGATGCTCCGGGGCCGGTCGTGATTGAGGCGCCAGCCGCCATCCGCCGCTGGTTCCACGATGGGAGCGGGCAAGTAAGGCTCCAGGATCCTCTTCACCGCCGCCGGACCCGAGCCCGGCCCGCCGCCGCCGTGCGGCGTGGAAAAAGTCTTGTGCAGGTTGAGGTGCATCACGTCGACGCCGAACTCTCCCGGCCGCGCCACGCCCACCAAGGCGTTCATGTTGGCGCCGTCCATGTACACCAAGCCGCCGCGGGCGTGGACGACCTGGCAGACCTTCTCGATCTCGGTCTCGAAAACGCCCAGCGTGTTGGGATTGGTGAGCATCAGCCCGGCCGCTTCCTCGGTCATGGCGTGGTCGAGTTGTTCCAGGTCGACGCAGCCGCGGGCGTTGGACTTGAGGTTGCGGGTTTCATACCCGGCGATGGTGACGCTGGCCGGATTGGTGCCGTGCGCCGAGTCCGGCACGATTATGTACTTCCGGTTCCGTCCCTGGTCTTCCAGGTAAGCACGGATCATCAGCAGGCCGGTCAGCTCTCCTTGCGCCCCGGCAGCCGGCTGGAGTGATACCGCGTCCATGCCTGTAATCTCCACCAGGCAGCGCGCTGTCTCGCCGAGAATCTTCAGGCATCCCTGCGCCAGCGATTCCGGCGTGTACGGGTGATCGGTCGCCGGACCCTCCAGGCGCGCCACTGCCTCGTTGAGCCGCGGGTTGTACTTCATGGTGCAGGAGCCCAGCGGATAGAGGCCGGCGTCAATGGAGTAGTTCCAGGTGGAGAGCCGCGTGAAGTGGCGGATAACGTCAACCTCGGAGACTTCGGGAAAGCCTTCCACTTCAGCGCGAAGAAACTCGTCGCCCAAAGCTTCTTCGAGCGGGACGGCCGGAACATCCAGGGGCGGCAATTCCGCGCCGGACTTGCCCGGGGAACTGCGCTCGAAGATCAGACCCTCGTTCCGGGTCATGTGCGGACGGGCGTTCTTGATGCGGTTTTCCATTGCTTTCTTTCCAGCGCTTAGTGGTTATTGGCTCTCAGCGGTCAGCGGTCAGCGATCAGCAAGAACCGGTATCTTTTCTTGCTGAGAGCTGACGGCTGATAGCTGATGGCCGCGCCACTCGCCACTTCTTTGTCAGTGGGTCAGTACCTTGAACGCGTGTGTCCATTGATTTCTCAGGAGACCGGGAATGCACCATAACATGCAGAGAGGCTCCAAGGCCCGGGAGGCGACGATTCCTCCGCAGTCAAAAGGCTCCCAGCCGAACTGGCGGATGATCTCCGAGACCTGCGCCTTGGCGGCCTCATTGTCGCCGCACAGGAACATGGTGGGCGTTCCCTGCTCGAAGCGAGGGTTTATCATGAGCGCGTTTCCGACGCTGTTGAAGGTCTTCACCACATGCGCCTGCGGAACGAGCGCCTGCACTTTTTCTCCCAGGGATTCATTGGGTCCGGTGGTGAACCGCAGAACCCCGTTAACGGGGGGCTCATCGGAAATCGGGTTGTTCACATCGATCAAGGTCTTGCCGACGAAGTTGTCCGGCCCGGCGAGTGCGATCGCACTCTCCACCACGCGGCCCGCCACCGCCAGCACCAGCAGTTCACCGAAGCGCGCGGCGTCGGCAAACGTTCCCACCGACGCGCCCGGTGTCTGGGCAAGCCACTTCTGAGCGTCGGGCTCATTCGGGTTTCGCGTTCCCATCATTACCTGATGTCCGTGCTTGGCAAACCCACCTCCCAAAACTCGGCCAACAATTCCTGATCCCAGCACTCCGACTTTCATATGAGATGGCCTCCTAGTCTCTTGCCACTAACCACTAACCACTAGCCACTAACCACTAGCCACTGACCACTGTTTCTTTGGTGACGGCAAACTGCCGCCAGACCTCCGCCAGGCGATCCAGGGCGGCGCGGCCCACCGTTTCCGTGACGCAAGTCAGCAGGTGATTTTCGAGCTCCGGATAGAACCGCCCGAGGTTCAAGCCCCCGATGATGTTGTGCCGGCGAAGTTCTTCCAGCAGATCTTCCGCGTCGCCCGGCGTCTTCACGACGAACTCGTTGAAGCTGGGCCCAGAAAATGGCAGCTCGGTGGCCGGTACCTGGCCAAGCCGGTCGGCGGCATAGCGCGCCTTGGCCAGATTCTGCTCGGCCAGCGCCTTCAATCCTTTCTTGCCCAGCAAGCAGAGGTAGATGGTGGCGCAGAGGGCAAAAAGGCTCTGGCTGGTGCAGATGTTCGACGTGGCTTTCTCGCGGCGGATGTGCTGCTCGCGGGTGGCCAGCGTGAGGACATATCCGCGGCGACCCTCGGTATCCTGTGTCTGGCCCACCAGCCGGCCAGGCATCTGACGAATGAATTTGTCGCGTGTGGCCAGGAATCCTACATAGGGGCCGCCGAAGGCAACCGGGACACCAAACGATTGTGCCTCGCCGCAGACGATGTCCGCCTCGCTGGGTGGCTTGACGATGGCGAGCGACAGCGGCTCGGTAATGGCGACAATCAGCAGCGCCCCGGCGCGGTGAGCGATTTCGGCAATCGGGTGAATGCGCTCGAGTACTCCGAAGAAGTTGGGGGATTGCACTACCACGGCGGCCGTTTCCGGATTCGCCGCGGCTTCGAGCCGAGCGAGATCGATCTGGCCCGTCGCCGTGTAGGGAACCTCGCCCAGTTCGACGCCTTGATGCTGGAGGTAAGTCTCCACCACCTGGCGGTACTCGGGGTGCAGCGTGCGCGCCCACACCACCCGGTTGCGTCGCGTGAGACGCAACGCCATCAGCACCGCCTCGTTGGTGGCAGTGGACCCGTCGTAGAGAGAGGAGTTGGCCACCTCCATGCCCGTCAGTTGCGCGATCAGCGTTTGAAACTCGAACATCGCTTGCAGGTTGCCCTGGCTGATCTCGGCCTGGTAGGGCGTGTACGAAGTCAGAAACTCGCCACGCGAAAGCAGCGTATCGATCACCACCGGCCGGTAGTGCGAATAGGCGCCCGCGCCCAGCAGCGAGACGCAATCGCGAGCGCTCTGGCTGGCCGCCTGCCGAAAGAACTCCACCAGTTCCGGCTCCGAGAGCGGTCCCGGAATCTTCAACTCGCGCCGCAACCGCAGCGCATCGGGAATCTGGCTAAACAGCTCGTCGATGGACGTGTGGCCGGTGGCTTCCAGCATGGCGGCGCGGTCCGCGTGCGAATTGGGTAGATAGCGCATTGTTTTTTCATTTTGGATTTTGGATTTTGGATTGAAAGAGGAGCGCGACCAGAGCGGGTTCTTCAATCAAAAATCCAAAATCCAAAATCCAAAATTAGTTTAGTGGGCCTCTTGAATGAAAGCTTCGTACTGGTCGGCGGTCATCAGGCTCTCGGTCTCGCGCCGGTCCTTCAAGCGCACACGGATCAGCCATGCCGTGTCGTGAGGGTCCGAGTTCAGCAGTTCCGGGTTGTCCTGGAGCTTCGAATTCACCGCCGTCACGTCGCCCGTCACCGGCGAGTACACGTCCGAAACCGCCTTCACGGACTCGACGGTACCGAACGTCTCTTTGGCCGTGACGCGGTCGCCGGGTTTCGGCAGCTCGACAAAGACAATGTCTCCCAGTTCCTTCTGGGCGTGATCGGTAATGCCAATGGTCCCGATGGATTCATCCACGCGGATCCATTCGTGCTCCTTCGTATACAGCAACTCCGGAGGGTAAGCCATGGTACCTCCTGCCAACAGTGGCTACTGAATGATGAAAGAAGGAGTCAGGAGACAGGAGTCAGGAGTCAGAATGAAGAGAAGAGAGCGAGGCTCGAATTGTGAATGTCTTCATTCTGTCTCCTGACTCCTGACTCCTGACTCCTTCCTTCTCTTGTAAAACGGCAACGGAACGATCCGCGCCGTTGCCAAGCGGCCACGGATCTCAATCTGGATTTCACGCCCCGGTTCGGCGCGCCCCGGAGGGACGTAGGCCAATCCGATGTTCTTCTTCAAGAACGGCGCCATCGACCCGCTGGTGACGCGGCCGCAAACTTCGCCATCGATCATGACCGGGTAGCCGTCACGGCCGATGCTGCGGTCGGCCATTTCAAATCCTACCAGTTTCTTACGCGTTCCCTCGCTCCTTTGTTTCCGCAGCACGTCGCGGCCCAGAAACTCGCCCTTCTCCAGCTTGCAAATCCAACCCAGGTTGGCTTCGAGCAGTGTGGTCTCCTCGTCCAGTTCGTGGCCGTAAAGAGGGTACGCCGCTTCCAGGCGCAAGGTGTTGCGCGCTCCGAGGCCCGCCGGAATCAATCCTTCCGGCCTCCCGGCTTCGAGCAAGGCATTCCAGACGCGCTCCGATTCCGCGGGCGGGAAGTAAAACTCGAAGCCGTCCTCGCCGGTGTAGCCCGTGCGCGCGAGCCAGCCCTCGACGCCGCAGCACTCTCCCCAGGTGAACCAATAGTATTGGATGGCCGCCAAGTCGCTGGGGCTCACCTTGGCGAGGATGGTTGCGGCGAGCGGCCCCTGCAAGGCAAGCTGGGCGTAATCTGCGGAGACGTTCCGCACGTCGGCGCCGAATTGCACGTTCTGCCGCGTGATCCAGTCAAAACCCTTGTCGGTGTTGGAGGCATTCACGCAAAGAAGGTAGTGGCCTTCGCCCAGCCGGTGGACGAGGCAGTCGTCCACGGCGCTTCCCTGGGCGTACATCAGCGCCGAATACTGTGCCTGGCCGGTCTTCAGGCGGGCCACATCGTTCGAGGTCACAAACTGGAGCAGAGAAAGAGCTTCGGGGCCGCGCACTTGGATTTCACCCATGTGGCTGACGTCGAACAACCCGGCCCGAGTGCGCACCGCGACGTGCTCCTCGATGATGCCGGAGTATTCGACGGGCATTTCCCAGCCGCCGAACTCCACCATGCGAGCGCCTGCCTTTTTGTGGGCCGCGTTCAGCGCCGTACGTTTTAGGGGCACCCCTGCCGTTGTGGCCAAACCTCTCTTCTCCAGTTGTAGCAGTACGGATTGCCGTACCTTATCTCTTCATCTCTTCGGGTCGCACGATCGCGGGAGAGGGCAAAGGCAAGCCCTGTCCCTACTCCGACGCGGGCGCACAGGCAACCTAACATAGTCGCCACGAAGGGTCAAGAATCGAGGGGCCGAGATCTCACGGGACAGAATACGATCGACCCCGCTATAGAAGGCTCGCCTCCTCGTCCATCCGCTGAGAGTTGGTTTCGCGGGCAGCAGGATTTATCCTGTTGTACAATGAAGCCCGGATCGGAAAACCGGGCAAGATCGTTTCTCCAGCGCCCGGCATTGCACGGAGGGAATCCGTGACGGAGGCCATGATCAACTCAAGCGGCGCCGCGCGACCGATCGACTTGGAAATCATCGTCTGCTCGCTAGACGACGCGCTCGCCGCGTATGATGGGGGCGCCACCCGGCTTGAAGTCTGCGTCGGGCTCGATCAGGCCGGCCTCACGCCGCCACGTGAACTCGTGGAGCAGATCCTGGCCAGCTTGCCCATCCGGCTTCGAGTCATGGTCCGCGAACGCGCGGCCTTCGAGATCAGCGGAGAGGCTGAACTGGACGACCTGAAGCAGCACGCGCAGGCTTTCGCCGCGCTCAGCGTGGATGGACTGGTGGTAGGCCACACCAAAGATGGCAAGCTCCACCTGGAGGCCTTGCAGGAAATCATCGGGGCTGCGCCGTCCATGCGCTTTACGGTCCACCATGCCATCGAAGAGACCAGCGACCCGCTCGAGACGCTTCGCGCCTTACAGGCCTTTCCCAACGTCGACTGCGCCCTGGTGAAAGGTGGGACCGGCACGCTGGAGGAAAGAGTGGAGCGCCTGGCGGCGTACCATCAGGCGCTCGGCGACAAGGCGACCCTCGTGATGGGCGGCAACCTCACGATCGAGATGCTGCCCACGCTGCGGGAAACGACGTTCCTTCGGGCCTTTCACCTGGGCCGCGCGGTGAGAACGCCGGAAGAAGCCTCGGGCGCCGTCGATTGGCGGAAAGTCCGAAAGGCTAGACACCTCGCCCTCGGGGACTAGGGGAATTACCGATTGACGATTGCAAGGGCAAGAAGACAATCCACAGATTTCGCAGATTGCACAGATACAGGATAAAAACAGCGCAATTCGCTTCTCCTGGCTTCTTATCATGAGTCTGTGAAATCTGCGCAATCTGTGGATTCGTTCTTCTCTTGCAATCGGCAATTCATGCCACCGCGTGCTCGTACGTGCACTCCTCATTCCGGCACACCCTAACCGGGCCCGACTTCCGGACCTTCTCCAGCAGGATCGGCGAGCCGCATTGGGGGCAGGGCTCGGCGACGGGCTTGTCCCAGGCGGTGAACTTGCAATCCGGGTAGCGCGTGCAGCCGTAAAATGTCTTGCCGCGCTTGGTCTTGCGCACCACGATCTCGCCGGTGCAGCCATTCTCCGGGCAGGGAATCCCCAGCGTCTGGCGCTTGACATACTTGCAGGTAGGGTAGTTGCTGCAGGCGGTGAACTCCCCGAAGCGGCCGTGCTTGATCACCAGGTGGTTGCCGCACTCGGGGCATTTCTCATCTAAAGGCGTGTCGGCTACTGCTGTGGCCTCGCCCCCTTTCATGACGATCTTCTTGGTGTTGCGGCATTCCGGGTAGCCGGTGCAAGCCAGGAAGTATCCGAAGCGGCCGCGCTTCACCGCCATGGGCTTGCCGCACTTCTCGCAGGCCTGCTCCGCCACTTCCGGAGCCGGAGGACCGGTGGGAGCGCCCATGCCATATTTCACCGAGAGTTCCGGCGTCAGGTCGCGGGTGCCGTCGCACTCGGGATAGCCGGTACAGGCCAGGAACGCGCCGTTGCGCCCGACGCGAATGTTCATGGGCTTGCCGCACTTCTCGCACGTTTCCTCAGTGGGCTTGCCCTCGCCCTTCAGGTCCTCCATATCGCGCTCGGCCAGGCGCAGATCGCGCTTGAACTTGGTGTAAAACTCGTCCAGCGCCTGAGTCCAGGAGAGCTTGCCCTCCTCCACCTCGTCCAACTCCTCTTCCATGCGCGCGGTGTAGGCGACGTCGAAAATGTCGCTGAAGTTTTTCACCAGCAGGTCGCTGACCAGCATGCCGAGCTCCACGGGATAAAAACGGCCCTGCTGTTTCTCCACGTATTCGCGATTCTGAATCACGCTCAGGATGCTGGCGTAAGTGGACGGACGACCGATGCCCTTTTCTTCCAGCGCCTTCACCAGCGTCGCCTCGTTGTAACGCGGCGGCGGCTCGGTGAAGTGCTGCTCCGGCGTGATCTTCTCCAGTCGCAGCGTTTCGCCCGGCTCAACGGCGGGCAGCTTGTGCTTCAGATCCTCTTCCTCTTCGCTGGGTGCGATCTCATCTCGGCCCTCTTCATAGACGGCGCGGAAACCGTTGAACTTCTCCACCGATCCGGTGGCGCGGAACAGGTAGTCGCCGGCGTTGATGTCGATGGTGGTCTGGTCGAAGACGGCCGGGTTCATCTGCGAGGCCACAAACCGCTGCCAGATCAGCTTATAGAGCTTGAGTTCATCCGGGTTGAGGAACTTGCGGATGGATTCGGGCGTGCGATCCACCGCTGTCGGGCGAATGGCCTCGTGCGCGTCCTGTGCGTCCTTCTTGCTCTTGTACCGGACCGCTTCGGCGGGAAGATAAGGCTCGCCGAACTTCTTCCGGATGTAATCGCGGGCCGCGTCCAGGGCCGATTCCGCGACGCGCGTGGAATCCGTGCGCATGTAGGTGATGAGGCCTACCGAACCTTCGTCGCCCAGCTCGATGCCCTCGTAAAGGTGTTGGGCGATCATCATCGCCTTCTTGGCGGAAAATCTCAGCTTGCGTACCGCCTCCTGCTGGAGCTTGCTGGTGATGAACGGCGGCACCGGATACTTGCGTTTCTCGCGCGTGGTGACCGACTCCACCACCCACGGCGCTGCCTTTACGGCGGCGACATGACGGTCGGCGCTTGCCTGGTCCGGGACCTCCAGCTCCTTGCCCTGGAACTTCACCAGCCGCGCCTCAAAAGATGGGGGCACTTTTCCAGCCACCAGCGCCGTAATCGTCCAATACTCCTGCTTCAGGAACGCCTGGATCTCGCGCTCACGCTCGACAATCAGGCGCAAGGCCACGGTCTGAACCCGGCCGGCCGAGATGCCCCGCTTCACCTTGTCCCAAAGCAGCGGACTCACCTGGTAGCCCACCAGCCGGTCGAGGATGCGGCGTGCCTGCTGGGCCTCCACCAGGTGCTCGTCGATCTGGCCCGGGTGCTCGAAAGCCTCGCGCACCGCGTCACGGGTGATTTCGTTGAAAACCACGCGGTAGAACTGCCGGTTTTTCGATTCCAGGAGGTCGCGCAGGTGGGCGCAGATCGCCTCGCCCTCGCGGTCGGGGTCGGCCGCCAGGTAAACCGCGGACGACGCCTTCGCGGCCGATTTCAGCCCCGAGATCACTTCCTTCCGGCCGGGAATATCGATGTACGTGGGCTTGAAGTCCTTGTCGACGTCTACGCCCAAATCCTTCTTGGGCAGATCACGCACGTGTCCCATCGACGCCTTCACGGTGAAACCGTCGCCCAGATATCGGTTAATGGTTTTCGCCTTGGCCGGCGATTCAACAATCACAAGCGACTTACTCATAGTCTTCCAAAAAGGAGACAGGAGTCACAAGAAAGGAGACAGGAGTTAGTAGACAGGAGACAGAATGAAGAACGTCACACATCCGGCGGTGGCGTCTTTATTCTGACTCCTGACTCCTGTTTCCTGACTCCTCTCCTCACGTCTCCTGACTCCTGTCTTCACTCAGCCTCAGTTTGGGAGGTGAAAGAACTCCCACGGTGGTATCTCATCCGCCGAGCTTGGATGCCAAGGGGACGCGGTTAGTTTCATCTCGCCCGCATCCGATTGTAGCGTCGAAGCTTACGGCAAGCCTTTGGAGTGCGGCAGCTTGCTGCCGCTTTGCCTTCGGGCGGTGTCACGTAGCTCATCGGAAAAAGCGGCAGCAAGCTGCCGCGCTCCAAGAGTTCACAGCTTGCGGATAAAGTTCTTCCCCGGCAACTGCCGGATCAACCCGTTCATCTCCAGGTGAAGCAAAGCCGTCAGCACGCGGGGCTGCGAAAGCGACACCGCCCCGCAGATGGAATCCACAAACAGCGCCTCGTCCAGACGAAGCGCCTCGAACACCAGTTTCTGCTCCGGGGTCAACGATTGCTCGAAGAGCGACGGACCGCCGCCCGGAGCGGTCTGGTCCAGCGCATCGGCTGGCGCCCCCACCGGAGGCAATAGCCGCTCGCGAACGGAAGCCGGAAACTCCTCGATGACGTCGATCCACTGGTCCACGAGCTTGGCGCCCTGCTTGATCAGGTGGTTGGGGCCGAAGCTCTGGGCCGAGGTGACGTTGCCCGGCACGGCAAACACTTCGCGATTCTGTTCGAGCGCGAGGCGCGCCGTGATGAGCGACCCGCTGTACTCGGCGGCCTCCACAATCACGACGCCAAGAGCGACGCCGCTGATGATCCGGTTGCGGATGGGGAAATTCTCCGGGGCCGGCGACGTGCCCAGGGGAAACTCCGAAATCACGGCGCCCGATTCCGCGATCCGGTCCGCCAGGTTCTTGTTTTCTCGCGGATAAAGCACGTCCAGGCCCGATCCCAGCACGGCCACGGTCCTGCCCTTGGCCTCCAATGCGCCGCGGTGGCAGGCCGAGTCGATCCCGCGGGCCAAGCCGCTCACAATCGTCAGCCGGCGCTGGGCCAGGTCGGCCGCCAGCCGGTGTGCCACCGAACTGCCATAAGCGGTGGGGCGGCGCGTTCCCACCATCGCCACAGCATATTCGGCCAGCGCCTCGACGTCGCCGCGCACGTAGAGCGCGAGCGGAGGGTCAGCGATCTGCTTCAGCAGAGGCGGGTAGCTGTCGCTCGAAAGCGGAACGAGCTGGAACCCCGCCTTGGCCGCCGCCTCGAGTTGCTTTTCAGCATCCTTCAGCCCGGCTTGAGCGAAGATCGCCTGCGCCACGGGCGCTCGCAGGCCGCAGCCTTCGAGTTCGGTGAGCGAGGCGTAATAGACCGCTTGCGGCGACCCGAATCGCTCGATCAGCCGATGGGCGCCACGCACACCCAAGCCCTCCACGTGAGCCAATCCCAGCCAGTACAGTGTACTGTCGTCAGCCATCCTCGTCCGCCAACCGGCGTCACCGTTCCTTCAAAGCCCATCTACAATCGCAGAACCGGCAGCGGGAGCGCAAGGCAAAAGTCGTCGATCATCAGTTCTCAGTCATTACCTTTCGGTTTCAAAAACGCTGGCGCGCCGCCTTCCGCCCAGCGCCAACTATCCAAAACGATGGGTTCGTTCCCGTTTTTGACTAGCGCCGGTCCTTTGTTTTCAATCAACTCGGTGGCTTCATTTCTCAAAAATCGTCGTTTCCTTAGTTCTCAGTTTTCGGCCCTGAGTCCCATGTTTCTTAGCTTTGTTTTCGCTTTGTTTTTTGAGGCCCACCCTTTGTTTTCAATAACTCCCTAGCTCTGTTCCGTCAAAATCCGCCCGTGGAGTCGGTTAATGACAATAGACCGATAGCGATAGTTCGCCCCTGGATAGGTTGCCTCTGGCCTTCCAAAGGTTCAAGACCTCCCAGCCTACGGTTACTTTAGCATAGAGTACTATTGTGATAAATTCGATTGTTTTTGGCAGGACGATCTCAGATTTCGCAGATTCGGCAGATTGCCGAGGAGGCACGTTGAGGGGAACCAGGAAATCCAGGGCTGACGGCAACAGCAGGATTTCCCGATCCTTCATATCTTTGAATCCGTATAATCTGCGCGATCTCAGGATTGACTTCTATTGCCCTGGATCCTCACAGGAAGCGGGAATGGAACTTGGCTTCGGCGTCGGGGCCTTGACGGCGGATGAACCATTCGCCCACATCAGCGGAGGTTTCCGCCAGGGTATCGTAAGCTGCCTTGGCTGCATGCGCGACGGTCGCGGTGGTCCTCACGCCTAGCCACACCGCCAAGAGCACCACTGAGCGTGCCGGCCTTGCGGGATCCAACTGAAGCCGATAGCGCGGCCCTTCCGTGGAATAGCACATCAAGACCATCCCCGTGTAGAGAACGACCGTAAGAATCACGGCCAGCTTCAAACCGTCCCACCCCATCGTCAGAACCAGATCGCTCGTCGCCATTTGTCGTAATCTCCCTTAATCCCTTTCATCCGATTAGATTCAGCTCCAGTCGAAAACGATGGTTGTTCGCCAGTGCATAAGCAATTGATTATCGATGCCGTGCTAACAACTCTGTGGCCCGGCGTCCTCGCGTTGAGACCTTCTCTTTGGCCGCGCCATCAGCCGCGCCCACCGGCTCAGGTTCAAGTCCAGCCGCCTCCCAGAGTCACAAGCAGGTTGGACGCGGTCGTCCGTCGGCTTCCGCCCACAGCTCCTCACGGCGGGGCGCTTGGCAGCCGATATAACCTCCTCGCTGCAGTTGAGCGTTCCTTCGCTCACCCAAGAAGGCGAGAAACTCGGCCAAAGAGGGCCATGGAATGTGACCCTTCGGTCGCAGGCGAAGCCCGCGTGACGGAGAACGACGACGCTCCGTTGCCATAATTCGTCGTTACTTCGCCTAGCCCATTCGTGCCGTTGACTTGTGCAGCTTCTTGGAGTACGCTCGCGGCAGAGATCGATCAGGAAGGGGTAGTCCTGCCGGACAAGGGGACTTCCTCAACAATTGCGGGGCGGTGTTGCATGGCCCAAGTCGTTCGCACGGTAGGCAGGTACGAGATTCTCTCAGAGCTCGGGCGGGGCTCAATGGGCGTGGTGTATCGCGCCCACGATCCGAGCATCGGACGCACCGTGGCCATCAAGATGTTGCTCACCGAGCGCATGGCCACCGGCGATTTCAGCGAGTATGTGGAGCGCTTCCACCGCGAGGCGCAGTCGGCAGGCGCGCTGGCACATCCCAACATCGTCACCATTTATGATTTCGGCGAGGACAATGGCAACTATTACCTGGCCATGGAGTTTCTCGAGGGCAAATCGCTGGAGCGCCTGGTGCAGGAGCAGCCGCTGTTGCCGGTGGAGACCATCATTCCCATTTTCGATCAGGTCTGCAGCGCGCTAGACGTGGCCCACGCGCACGGCATCGTGCATCGTGATGTGAAGCCGGCCAACATTATGATTCTCGAGAGCGGCCGGGTGAAGGTAACCGACTTCGGCATCGCCAAAGTGATGGCTGCGGAAATGACCCAGGCCGGTCAGGTGCTGGGCACGCCCAATTACATGTCTCCCGAGCAGGTGCTGAACCGGCCGCTGGACGGGCGGTCCGACCTCTTCTCGCTGGGTGCCATTCTCTACGAACTGGTCACGGGTGAAAAACCTTTCGTCGGACAAAACATCACTACGGTGATCTACAAAATCATTCACGAGATGCCCATCCCGCCGCGCGAGCTCGATCCTGGTATTCATCCCGGCTTGAGCTTTGTGGTCGGCAAGGCGCTGGCCAAGAGCCCGGACCAGCGCTACCAGACGTGTTCGGAGCTCGCGAAAGACCTGAAGAATTACAAGAATATCGAAGGCGTGGTAACCGCCGGCGCCACCATGGTGATGAAAGCTCCGCGAGGCGCGGGGGAGGAAGTGTCTCAGGTCGAGGGCAGTGCCCGGGAACGCAGCGTCGCTGCGGCAGTCGCCCCAGTGGAGGTCCAGCCCGAAGCAGCGACGGCCACGGCGCCGCCGGTTTCGCGCGCCAAGCGCGGCTTGCGCCTTCCGTTGGCAGTGTGGTTGCTGAGCCTGCTGATCGTGCTGGGTGCCGGCACGGCGTATTACTTTCTGTTCTTCCGCAGCACGAATTCCACCTCGCCGGTCTCGACCTCGCAGCCAGCGAATCCTCCTGCTCCGAGTGCCTCGACCGTAGTGAAGGCGCCCGCTCCCGCACCGAAGAAGGTGGAGGCCACTTCCAAGCCGCCCCTCACCGACACTTCTCGAAGCGCGGCGGGCACGAAATCACAAACCGGAGAACTGCAAGTCTCCAGTAAACCCGAAGGCGCCGAAATCTTCGTCGACCAGGAAGACAAGGGCGCCACACCGAAGCGCTTGCGTCTGGCGACCGGTTCGCATACCTTCTCCCTCAAGCTCGACGGCTGGCAGACGCATTCAGAGGATATCCAAGTGAAGGCGGGCGCCAAGCTCCGCCGCGAAAACATAAAATTGGCGGCGGCCCCGGCGCCGGCCCCGACGCCGGGCGCTCCCTCCAACCGCGGCACGGTTCATGTCCTCACCAACCCCTCGGGGGCCAGCGTCTACGTGGATGAATCGTTTGCGGGCAAAACGTCGGCTAGCTTTGACTTGGCCGTCGGGCCTCACAAGGTCTTGCTGTCGCTCCCCCCCTACAAGCCGAAGAAATTTGACATCAACGTGACGGCGGATAAGCCGTATGAAATCAACTGGAACTTTGAGAATCCGTAGGGGAGGCTGCGACGAGCGGCCCGCCCAAGAAGGAAGGGAACCATGACGAGAAAGCTTGCCATCACTGCTCTGTTGATTCTCGGTTGTGCCGGCCTGTTGTCGGCCAAGATTAACGCCAAGGACCAGGAGTACTTTGACGGAAAGTTCCAGGAGCTTGCCGACCAGGCGAAACTGCTCAAGGCACAGCAGGACGCCTTGGCCGCGCAACTGAAGCAATTAGCGGACACTCAGAAGGCACAGACCGACGCCCTGAACGAGCTCGCCAAGAGTCAGTCGCGCTTCGAGACGACCATCGAGCAGTTGCAGCACACCTTCACTCAGCTTGAAGTCACGATTTCCACCCTCGCCAACAACAACACCCAGGACACCCAAGTCCTGAAGCAGGAGATCGAACAGTTGCGCGCTCTGGTGCAGGAGACGGCGGGCGGGGGCGGTTCACTCGCACCCAAGAGGCCGGTGGTGGGGTACATCACCGCCGTCAGCGCCGACAATACGCTTACGGTGAGTCTCGGTTCAGGCAATGGCCTGAAGTCCGGCTCGCAACTCGGGCTTTACAAAGCGAACGACCAGAACACGCGCGTGGGTACGCTCGAAGTTACCGACGTCGTCGATCAGGGCAGCGCGCACGCCAAGATCAAGATCCTGAACACCGGCGTGCAGCCCGAGGATTTGGACGTGGTCAAGCCGGACTAAGGTTCGAAACTCGAAATTGGAAAATCGAAAATCGCCCTTCCAGTTTCGATCTCCTTAGAATCTCCCATGTTGTAACCGGTACTGATCGAGGCAGTCCCCGATCTCCCATGAAACTACGATGCCCATTCCCCGTTATACCGCTTCTGCTTCTTTCGTGCGGCCCCGTCGCCGTGGCATGCCCCTGGCAAGACGTCGTCGTTCAAGGCGCGCGGAAGGCGCTGAAGGTCTTCCACTTTCCCGACAAGCAGGTGCCTGTCCAACACGCCGACAGCCTCTGCATCTATCGTCGGGTCGGCTATCGCGACATCAGCTTCGAGCGCCTGACGCTCAACCTCTACGTCACCGTCAAGCCGGTGGAGCGCGCGGCCACGGTGGAGAGAGTCCACTTTCAGGACGTTCGTCTGAACGGCCTGCCGGTAACCATCAAACCCCTGGATCAGGAATTTAAGCTCTCCCAAACTGCCGAGGTTGACCTGCCGGTGCCGCTCGAAGTGTCCGTCTCGTTTGCGGATCTCGATTCCATCGCGCCGCTCCGCGACCTGATCCAGCAGGACAAGCTGAAAATCACCGGCCACAGCTTCTTTGAGGTTAAGCTGAACCCACTGGGGAAGATCTTTCTGCGTTCACAGCGCCTCATCGTGCCCGTGGATCTCAACGAAGAAGTGCCGCTGCAGCTTTTCGCCAAAGACTCATCAGCGCAGGCGGGAGCGATCAAGCTGCTCGAAATGATCTCCGACCCCACCTCGATTCCAGGCCTCGCGCTAGCCCGTGAGCATCTGGCCAAGCTGGAGTCTGACCGGTCACTCAACGCTGCCGGCAACAGCGGCCTCTATCTGGTGAGTTGCGACTACGTGCTGCGCGACCCCGCCAGCGGCCAGTCGCAAAAGTTCAGCCAGTCGGGTACCGCCTTCGCGATCAGCGCCGACGGCAAGCTTCTCACGGCCAAGCGCGTCCTCCAGCCTTGGAAGTTTGATCCCGAGATCGCTCTCCTGCTCGCGCGCGATCACCTGGAAGTGGATCAAGCCCACTACGGAGTCGCCGCCTGGCCCGCCGGATCACGGGTGCTGACGGCGGAGGGCATCCCCGACATCACCGCCGCCTTCTCGACCGAACGGAAGACGCTGGAGATCGTGAAGACCGCAGCCGACCAGATGCAGTCGCGCGAAGTCCAGGATCCTGACACCGGTGACAAGGCGACGGTGAAGCTCGCTACCGGGGGCGCGGACGACGCGGCGTTGATCAAGATCACGGGTAATAACCCTGAGCCGCTGGCAACGGCTGACGCCGAGGGCGGAGACGGATTCCTCTTCGGCTTTCCTTTCGGCATGAGCCAGTCTCTGGCCGAGCCTAAACGCACTTCGGTTCACGTCACCGTAGCGGGCGAACTCAGGACGCTCGACCACAAGCTCAATCCAGGCGAAGCCGGCGCGCCGCTGCTCTCCGCTGACGGGAAGGTTTTGGCGTTGTGTGGGGACGCGGACGAGTGTATCCCCATTGCCGCCGCCCTGGCAGCCTTGAAGAAATGATGAATTATGAATGATGAATGATGAACAGAAGAGCCATCAGCCCTCAGCTATCAGCACTCAGCAAGAACCGGATCTTCTTCTTTTGCTGAAAGCTGATGGCTGATCGCTGAGAGCTGCTTTTCATTCATCATTCATAATTCATCATTTCTTACCTCGGCACCATCGACAGAATCTTCATCTGCCCTTTGTCTTTGACCATCAACAACTGGTAGAGCGGCACATTGATGGCCGTCAGTTCGGTGCCGGCTGGGTAGCCGAAGCACGGTTGGTCGCATTTCACGGCCCAGGGTTTCATCAGGTCGTCGGACCGCGGCGGCGCGGCGGCGCTTCCGGCAGGCAGCGGCGGCATGAGCCCGGCTGGCAATTGCTGGGCGAGCGTGCTGACTGCGTCGCCGAGAGGCCCCAGCAGGCTGCGAAGCTGGTCGGCGCTGGCGATGGGGCTCGCCGCCGCTCCGGTGAGATTCGACTTCAGCATCTTTGCCAGATCGTCGGGCAACAGCACGCTCGCCGCGCTCAGCAGGCTCTCGAGGCTGGCGGAGGCCGCGGGGTTCGCCGCTTCCAGCGAGTAGAGGTTGTTGGTGAGCGCGAAGAAGCGCTCCAGATCCTGGTGGCTGAGCTGGGCGGCGGCATCGGGCGCCAGGTTGGTGAGCGGATTGTTGGACTTGTCGGCCAGATACCGGTCGAGGAAATCGCTGGCGAACAAGTTCTTCACCACGGGCTGCAGGTCGCGCGCGTCTCCCGCCTGCTTCAGGAACTGATCGGCAAGATTAACCGCGTCTCTCGCCTGCTCGGTGGAGAGGGTCGAGGGTGGGGCCGGGGCCTTCTCTTCCGCTTCCAAGACGGCCGCCTTCTTCACCTCAAAACCGGGCTCGCCGAATTTGCGCACGTAGCTGGGTCGCCACTGCCGCGGATCGGAATTCACGTAGGTGAGGTGGCGCGGGTTGGGGATGACGCCCTTCCACGGCGCGTAGGCGTCGATGTCCATGTCGGCGATGCTGCCTTCCAGACGGTAATTCCACTGGAGGCGCGGCACGTTCATGACGCTGGTGTAGCACTGGGTGTCGTAGCCGCGATGGAGCGACCCGCCAATATCGCCTTTGTCGAACCTGACGTTGCCTGTTTCGGTCTCGCCGCCGGCGCGCTCGATTTTGAAGCCGCCGCCGGCCTGCCGCCACTGCTGAAACTGCCCGGCGTCGACGAAGAAGTAGACCCGGTCGCCGTGTAGTTCGTCAATCCCCTTCGTGATATCGAGCGAGTGGATCCAGTTGCCGCCTCCCAGGTCGAGCCAGGTCTCGGAATGAGCGTGCGTGAGGGCCAGGAACGCCGCCGCGTAGTCGTTATGTTCCAGGGTCAGTTTGCGCCAGTCGCGGTCAGAGGGATCGACGGAGGCACCGGCGAGGCCCTGCAAAGTCTTCCCGAGCGACGGCTTCTCGGTGGGCGCCGCGCCGGCGGTCCTCTGGAAGTAATCCTTCAGGAGCGCTTGCTGCTTCGGCGTCAACTCGTTCCAGGGCCTGAAATCCACCGCCTGGTAATGGGTTCCGATTTCCTCCGGAGTCTCCTGAGCGCTGAGGTGGCCGCCCGCGACGCTTGCGAAGACGAGGACGCCAACGAGAAACGTCGCGACGCGCCATCGCGAGGCGGCTTGCGTGTCGCAACGCTTGATTCTTGACACCCCCTCAGCCCCGGCCCCTATCGCCCAAAGGGGGCGAGGGGAGGGTAAATGGAGGGCTTTTGCTCGAATGCTTTCAGCAACGTGGAATAAGCCCGATCCCACATGAACTCCTCCCCCGCCAACTCTCCCCTCGCCCCCTTTGGAGGAGAGGGGCGGGGGGTGAGGGGGTGGCTCGTCGATGGTCATTCTTCCTCCGTTAGGGCTTGCTGACTTCCGTAGATGCTTTCGAGCCGGTAGTTCCCACACAGTCCAAAAACGCTCGCCTCTCCTGCTGCAATTGACAAACCATGATACACTAGAGGTGCATTCGAGTGGTGCTTGCATCATGAGGGTCGAATGCCGTCGCGGAAGCGATGAATCTTTAATCGTCCGTTAAAGGAGGTTACTATGGCCGCAAAGCAAGCGTCGCCAAAGGGCGACGCGCCCGTATCTCGTTATCCGCGTCTCGCTCCCAACGAAAGAGTATTAGCTTCCTACAAGCAGCTTTCCCTTGCTGCAAACAGCCTAAACAGTGCTTCTGATGAATTAGGGAAGGCGATATCCGTTCTGGATGAGGCACTCAAGCGACTCAACCTAGGTGTCTCCGCGTGGGTGCAACTGAGCACTGGCGGAGGTGACATTACCTCCAATTGGTGGAGCCGAAACGTCGGCTATACAAAAATCGGCGATAAGTGGGGCCTCGCGCTTAACACAGAGAGTGGCGATTACCAATATCCCGATCAGGACTCGGAGGAAACTTGGCTATTCAACGAGGCCCCTCGTTGGATGCGCATCGAAGCCGTTGGAAGAATTCCCGATCTGTTGGAAGCCTTGCTGAAGGCGGCAGAGGATACAACTAAGAAGATTAAGGACAAGACAGCGCAAGCATACGAACTCGCCGTAGCGATGAGCAAGGTAGATGAAGAAGCTCAGCAAGAAGCTCAGCCCGCAGAGGGCGCAGAGGGGGAACCCCATGCACAACCTGCTTAACGGGCTTCCCGAGGCAATAAACCGCGTCTTCGATGCGCTCGAATTAATCGCTGTGCGTTTGGTGCTTTTGGGGCTGATTGTGCTGAGTGCGCACAGGTTGTTCTTTCGGGACTTTCATCTTAGGAGAAGGCGAGCGCCCGGTAAACGGTTGCAGGACTCACTTGGAGACGGGAAGCGACGGACTGGGGGGCCTCGCCCTGTTTAATCGGCTTCCGGGGCGTGGCCGAGATCTTTCGTTAGTTGTAAGTTGGGTCGTCTGACCGAAACACGATGGAATTCTACAGAGGATGGCCCGACCGCGCCGCTACGAAAGAACTAAACTGCCCAGTACGCTAAATTCCGATGATCAGATCATACTTGTCACCCGGCAACAAGTAGCGGCGTAGTTCTGGTCTTTTTTCTGCTTTGATCCCAATTGAGTTCAAGGCATCTATTGTTTTCTGCTCCACTCCTGAACTGTCTGGGTTCTGATCCGTCCAGGAGACGCCTACTACCCCTGAGTATGGAATCCCAATAAAAGAAGGGATCGTATCGCTGACCTTTGCAAAGGCCCTTATGAATGACCAGCAGGAGGCGGAGGTATCTTCTTCGCCGCAAATGACATTAATCCTGATCTTTAGGCCGGGCAAGCTAGCCACAAGGTCGTGCTCCTGACTCTGGCTGAGCACTGGGCGGGGTGGGGGTCCAAGGTTGACGTAGACGGTATCGGCCGTTATGCAGTTTGAGGTCTGCCGATTGTTATTGCCTCCCACTTGGACGTTGCTGCATGGTCCAGTGGTGATGCGGGGCTCGATCTTCATCCCGGCCAACTTCTCGGCCAGAGCGACGATTATCGTGTCAATTCCGTCCAGCCGATCTTTGCCAATAATTTCCTCGATGGCTGCGGGTGACCCTAGTGTTTGGCGACTCTTGATAATGGCGTCCGCCTCCGAAGGGCTCAGCTTGAAAATCCCCGTGAGGTCACGCTTCGAAGCTCCGCCGAGGACCGCGCGGCGCACGTCGGTTGTCGTCGCGAACTTCTTTCTGTTTCTTGCGTCTGTGATGTTTTGCGTAGTGTCGGGACTCAGCTTCAGATTAATCAAGTCAGTCGCAGACGCCTTGGTGAAAGCGCCAACAGCACACTCCTCGTAGCAGGCGGTTGGCCAAGGGTATAGCTTGCACTCGCATTTACTCGTCTGAGTGCGTACCGGACGCGTCAGGCACAGCACGAGCAGCAATGCAGTCACACACTTGCCGGTCATCATTTTTTCTCGCTGACTTGGAGTTGTTCTCGTGGTCGAAATAGCACCCACCACACCAAATAAAGCAACAGCCACATCCCGAAGATGCCGAGCGCGCACTCCATGGCGGAGAGTTGGCAAAAAGCTTCTGCATTGATCGTTGCGTAAGCTTCGGGATTATCGCTTGCGTTCCAGAGGTAGGCTAGGTACGCCCGGTTGACGTTCGCACCGCACAGCATTGAGCGGCCGAGGAAAAGCCATCCCCCAAAAAACAGGAAATAGCTATACCGAAAGAACAGCTTTTTCGGCGCGTGGTAGGAAGTCCCAACGAGAATCGCCACCGATCCTCCCAGAATGAGCAACGCCCATTGCGTGAGCGACTGGGCAAAGCCCATACTGGCTTCGAGAGCCTTAGGGTCCAGGACTTTGACCGCTTGCGCGGCTTGGGCGAAGATGGTGGTTCCGTATAATGCCAAGCCCGCGCCAGAAGCGGAACAAAGTACCTTCTCACCCTTCTGCACAATTGCCTCATCCACCCCCATCTAGTTTACCACTGTGGTAAGCCGAGCCGCCAGTCCGGTTGGTCCGCAGCAATTGCATCGGCTTCCAAGGAAAACAGGGTGAGCACCAAACGTGCCTCTGCCGTGCCGGAGTACCGGCGCAAAGGTCTGTCGGCGGGGTGTCAAGAATTGGATGCTCCGGCACACTGGACCCATGCAACTTCCTCGGTCTACTCTTCTTCCGGAAGCGATTCCTCGTACTCTTCGAGCGCCTCGAAGGCGTGTTTCGCTTTCAGCCTGAGCACATCCAGTTGCACCCAAAGGTCGGGAAGGAGGTCGTGGTAGGCGTCGCTCCCGGGCTTGTGGCGTTTCAGTTTGCGGCGCACCCCCTCGACTGCCCGACTGTACTCCTCAACCTCATCGAGCATTCGCTCGATGGTCGCGAGGGATGGGATCGATTTTGTTGGCATAGGTGACCAGTCTCTTTTCAGGCGGCGCGTCAGACGCGCGATGGTTTCCCTCCAAACTCTGACCTCACGCTGCCAAGACGCAATCGAAGCTTCGTCAGCGTATTCTCTCACCAGTTCGGCGCGGATTTTTTGCTCGTGTTTGATGATCATCGCCTGATACCCGGCGATTTTCTTCCTTAAGTCCTTGTTTCGCCCCATCGGACAATCCAATTATAACATCCGGCTTCGCTCGGCTGTCGTAGGCATCAGCACGAGATAAACAACAAACGACACCCCGAAGCCGACGAACCAGCCGTAATTATAAAGAAAACGCACTTGGGGAATGACCAGCCCCACCAGGGCGACGGCGACCCCCGCCACCAGGGCCGCCACCGCGCGGCCGTTCACCCCGCGCCGGTATTCGTAGGCGCCGCCGCGACGGTAAAGGTCTGCCGCCTCGAGGCGCGTCTTGCGTAGCACGAAATAATCCGCGATGAGAACCCCGGCGATGGGGCCGAGAAAGCTTGAGTAGCCTACCAGCCAACCGAAGATATAATTGCCGTAGCTCGAAAGCAGCTTCCAGGGCTGGATCAGGAGTCCCACCAGGCAGGTAATGACGCCGCCCAGCTTGAAGCTGATGTGCGATGGCGCCAAGTTGGAAAAGTCGTTGGCGGGCGAGACCACGTTGGCGGCCACGTTCACGTTGAGGGTGGCCAGCAGCAGGGCGATCATGGCGACGATCACCGCCAGCGGATGGCCCAGCCGCGAGAGGACCGCGACGGGGTCCCAGATCGCCTGCCCGAAAAGCACCGCGGTGGCGGAGGTCACCGCCACGCCGATGAAGGAGTAGAGGGTCATGGTGGTGGGCAGGCCCAGCGCCTGGCCCAGCACCTGTTCGCGCTGGCCGCGGGCGTAACGCGTGAAGTCCGGGATGTTGAGCGCCACCGTGGCCCAGAAAGCCACCACCCCGGTGAGTGAGGGAACGAAGAAGGCGAAGAATTCCCTGAAGCTCTGGAACTTCGACGGCGCGGCCAGCATGGGTCCGAAGCCGCCGGCCTTGACGTAGGCCCAAGCCAGGAGCGCGAGACTGATCACCAGCAGGAACGGCGCGGTGACCCCCTGGAGGAAGCGGATGGTCTCGATGCCGCGCACAATGACGATGAGATTCAGCAGCCAAAAGAGGCCAAAGCACACGGGCACGCCAAGAGCAAAATCGTGCCAGCGCGGCGCCAGCGCCACGATCATGGCGTTGATGGCCTCGCCGCCGATCCAGGTTTGAATGCCGAACCAGCCGCAAGCCACCAGCGCGCGCAGGATGGCGGGAAGGTTCGCGCCCAGCACCCCAAACGAGGCGCGCGCAAATACGGGGAAGGGAATACCGTAGCGGGCGCCCGCGTGTGCGTTGAGCAGCATGGGCACCAGCACCAGGACGTTGCCGAGAAAGACGGTGAAGATGGCCTGCTTCCAGTTCATCCCTCCGGCAATCATCCCGCTGGCCAGCATGTAAGTGGGAATGTTGACGCTCATGGCGATCCAGAGGGCGGCGTAGTTGTACGTGCCCCAGGTGCGCCGCTCCGGGGGAATGGGAGCGAGATCGAAGTTCCACAATCGGCCCACGGGATTTTGGATTTCCGATCCTTCGCTGCTTTCAGGACAGGTTTTTGGATTTTGGATTGAAGAGGCGTCTGTTTTCACTGTCTGTTTTCCGTGCTCGCGCCAACAAAGAATTGACGATTGCAGATTGACGATTGAAAGAGAAGAGGACAATCCACAGATTACGCAGATTTCACAGACTTATGATAAGAGGCAAGAGAAGCGAATTGTGCTGTTCTTATCCTGTATCTGTGTAGAATCTGCGAAATAAGTGGATCGTCTTCTCTTTCAATCGTCAATCT
>Ga0209039_10000422_pt1 | contig 41123 bp, 40 predicted proteins | sample BogFormECP12_OM1_FD_188238 | JGI IMG/M metagenome (GOLD analysis project Ga0209039, IMG submission 188238) | Bog forest soil microbial communities from Calvert Island, British Columbia, Canada - ECP12_OM1 (SPAdes) (version 2) | ecosystem: Environmental > Aquatic > Freshwater > Wetlands > Bog ...
ATCGTCGTCATCACGCGCCGACTCTGCGCGGGGTCAGGTCAGAATGGCTGGGTCAGTTTTGGAGAGTATGGGGGGGTAAGTTTTGGAGAGCGCCGAAGTGCGGATGGGAGACCGTGGCGCAAATCCCGGATGAGACCGTGTTTTCCCGTGCTTTCGCCGAGTTCGCCCAAAGCGAATTTCCGCAAAGGGTCCATGCCGCCTTGGTGCAACGGACCCAGTCGGAACGCTTGATCGGCCACATACTGCGCGACTCCACGGCCATCGAAGCGCGCGAGAAACCTCAGCCTAAGGTCCGGCCCGCAGCCCCGCCTCCGCGCCGGTCCCACCACAAAAAATCGAAAAAGCCGAAGAGCCCGGAGCAGATGACGAGGCTAGACCGGCAGTGTTCCGGAACGATGACGTTGGACCAGATGTTAGCCGACTTGCCGCGCGCCTGTGATGTGGGTTGCAAGACCAACAGCAAGGGGAGCAAATCCTTCTGGATTGGTTTCAAATTGCATATGGATGTAGCCGATGGGCAAATCCCCATCAGTAGCGTGCTGACCTCGGCCTCGCTCAACGATACGCAGGCAGCCGTGCCGCTGTCGCTGCTGACGGCGCAACGCGTGACCAGTCTTTACGATCTGATGGATGCCGGCTACGACGCCGACCAAATTCGCGAACAGAGCGTGAGCTTGGGCCACATCCCCATCATTCCTCGCCGGAAACTCGGTTCCGAACCAGCGCCCGTGATGGACCCCCATCAGCGGGTGCGTTTTTGCGAGCGCACCGCAGTGGAACGCGTCTTCTCGCGGTTGAAAGATGAATTCGGAGGGCGGTTTGTGCGGGTGCGCGGATGGGCCAAAGTGATGGCGCATCTTATGTTTGGGGTTCTGGCGCTCACGGTGGATCAAATCCTGTGCTGGAGCGAACCGCAGAAAGTGGAGGGATCCACGGTCCCGACTTAACCGACGAAATGGCAGGCCGACATCCCGGTCCGGAATGAAAGGGGTAGGTGTGTCTCTGGGTAGGCTAATCTGGGCGCAAACCTCAATCTGTATTGATTCAGTAACGTCCGACGTAGCCACCAGTCGACGAACAGGGCCAGGAACTCGCGCATGCCTGCTGCGAGGGTTTATTTCACAAGTCCCTCTTCAGCTTGCCCATTGCCCGTTTGCGGGCGATTTCTTCACCGCTTCCTGCGGCGCGGCTGCCGCTACTTCGCCTCTTCCGTGGTGAGGCCGCCGCCGCCGGCCTTGGCTTTCTCCGCGGCCTTGCGCTTCTTCGTGGCCAGCGCCTTGTCAATCCAAGCGTTGGCAATCTTGATCTGCGCAGCGTACTCTTCCTTGTTGTCGGTCAGGTCCGCGCGCTCGCGAATCAGAAGGTTCTCGTACGCCATGGCATCGTCGTAATCGGGGTTGATCTGGAGCGCCTTGTCGAGCGCCTGCAGACCGCCCTCGATCACCTGGCCGTACTGGGCCTTGAGCTCTTCTCTGACTTTCTTGTCCTTGATCGGACCGGGATCTTCCTGCCTCATGCCCAGATTCGCGCGGGCCGTCCCGTAAGGCGGATACCACTTCGACCAGGCGACAAAACCGAGGCTGTAATAGGCGTCCGCATTGGTGGGGTCGATGGCCACCAGCTTCTCGTACCACTGCTGGGCATCGTCCCACTTCTTCTGGTTCAGGTAGAGCGAGGCCACCGAGGCGATGGCCACGTTGTTCTTGGGGTCCTGTTCCAAGACCTTCATGAACTGGTCGTACGCCGCCTTGGCCATCTGCTCGTTCTCCGGGGACATGGCGCCCGGAATGTACTGCTGCATGTAAGCCGTCGCCAGGTATAAACGCGCCGTGGAGAAAGTCGGGTCCAGTTCGACGGCGGTCTTGAAGCGCTCCACGGCTTCGGGATATTGGGCGTTCTTGAAAGCCTGCACGCCCTGGTTGAGCTGATCGCGCGATTTCAACTGGTTGCAACTCACGCTCAGGACCGCCCACGCGGCCACGCCCAGAATCAACGCCATTTTGCGCATGTTAGTTTCCGGCCTCCACCTTCGCGGTCATCAGACCGACCTTATCGATGCCGGCGCCGTGCGCGGTATCGATCGCCTTAGCCACCCAACTGAATTCGATACTCGGATCGCCCTTCACGAAAACCACGCGCTCGGCTCGCGTCCTGAAGATCTCCTCCAGACGGGCACCCAGGTGGGTTTCGTCGGTCGCCTCGGCGTTGATCATCATCTTGTGATCGGCATCGATCGAGATGACGACCGTGCGCTGATCCGACGCCGTCTCCTTCTGACCGGGCGGTGGCGGCTGAGGCACGAGCGCCTCCAGCCCCTTCGGCGTTAGCGGTGTGATCACCATGAAAATGATGATCAGCACCAGCAACACGTCGATCATGGGCGTCATGTTGATGTCGGATTTCGGGCCGCCGCCGGGTCCGCCAACTGCCATTGACATAAGATTGCTCCTTTAATGAATTCTCGTTTACTTCGCGGCCTGGCTGGGCTTGGTCGTGTCCAGTATCTGCTCCGTGAGCAGACCCAGTTGGTCCACACCCGCGGCACGCAGGTTATCCACCACCTCGACCACCCTCTCATAACGCGCCCGCGAATCGGCCCTCACGAACACGGTCTTGTCCAACCGGTTGATGAGCAGGTCTTTGACCTTGGGAGGCAGGTCCGCGGCGGCCATTTGCGTGGTGCTCAGGTAGGTCTTCCCGTCGCGCGTCACAGCGATGACGATTGCGTCGCTCTTGTCGGCCGCTTGCATGGGAATGGGGTTCTTGGTTTTCACGAGGTCCACACTGACGCCCTTCGACAACATCGGTGTGATGACCATGAAAATGATAAGCATCACGAGCATCACGTCGACCATGGGGGTCACGTTGATGTCGGACACCGGCGGCGCGGCGCCGTGCTTCATGATAACTGATGCAGCTTTGTCTTTCGCCATCGTCTCTCTCCCTGGAGTTCGGCAGTGTGCGGGGAGCCCCGAACCGGAGCTCCCCTGAAATCAACTCGCCGGACTCCTAGTTACAGGCCGCGCGGCACCAGGGGGTCCCCCGCGGCCCTACAAACCATCCTGCTACTTGCGTGCGCCACGCTGCGAACGTTTCAGGAAGTAGTCGATCAATTCCGAGCTGGAGTTCCCCATTTCCACGTCGAAAGCTTCGATCTTCCCCGTGAAGTAGTTGAACGCCCAAACCGCCGGAAGGGCCACGAACAGACCGAAAGCGGTGGTCACGAGGGCTTCGGAAATACCGCCCGCCACCGCGCCCAACCCGGTCGACTTCTCGGTGGAAATCCCCGTGAAGGCGTTGATGATGCCGACCACCGTTCCGAACAGACCCACGAAGGGGGCGGTGGAACCGATCGTCGCGAGACCGCTGACGCCGCGCTTCAGTTCGGCGTGCACAATCGCCTCGGAGCGCTCCAAAGCGCGCTTGGAAGCCTCGATCTCTTCACCCGGGATCTCGTTGCTTAGTTGGTGGGCCTGAAATTCCTGGAGGCCCGCCACCACGACTTTGGCCAGATGGCTTTTCTTGAAACGGTCCCCGATCTTTACCGCCTCGTCGAGCTTGCCTTCGCGGAGCGCGCCGGCAACCGCCGGAGCAAACAACCGCGACTGTTTGCGCGCCGCGCTGTACGCCATGAACCGATCGATCATGACGCCGATGGAATACGCCGACATGATGAACAGAAGGAACACCACGCACTTGGCCAGCCCACCCATCTGATTCCACAGGGAGCGGACATCCCAACCTACGGTGCCGCCCTGCAGCAAATAAAGCGACCATACTTGCAATTGCATTTTTTTTCTCTCTCCTGCGAGTTGAATTCAAATTCTGGCCGGCCCGGGTACCCTGTGGGTCCGGGCCGGTTCCTACTGACTCAACGTGAAGTTCACGTCGATCTGAGTTACAACCTCCACCGGCTCTCCGTTGAGGAGCGTCGGTTGGTACACCCACTGTTTCACCGCTTCCAAGGCGGACGGGATCAACAACGGGTGGCCGCTGATGACCTCGAGATGCTGAATGGTGCCGTCCTTGGCGATAATCGCACTCAGCTTCACCACGCCCTGAATGCGCGCCTGCTTGGCCAGGGGCGGATAGACCGGATGCGGCTGCCGGACCAACTTGGCCTGCTGCACGTTGCCGCCGACCCTGATGCGCTGCGGAGTCGCTTCCTTCTTGGGCGGCGGAGGCGGAGGCAGAACCGCCGTCGGGACCGAACCAATGATGCCGCCCAGAACGCCGCCAGTGATGCCGCCGGCCACGCCGCCAGCAATACCACCGGCCACACCACCCACGCCCGAGGAAGGAGGCGGAAGCTCTTCTTCTTTGATCACCGCGATGTCTTTCGGGATGCTCTTGGGCGCCATCAACCGGCCAGCGTCGAACTGGCGCGGGATGACCCTAACCTTTACCACGGGAGCGGCCGCCGCGGGGGGAGGCGGCGGAGGCGGCGGCGGAGGCGGCGCCACCAGGAAACTGGTCAACTGAGTCTTGGGAAGCACATTGAAATAGATCATCGGGAGGATCACACAGATGATCAAGAAAATGATCTGCGCGATGAACGAAACCAGCACCGTCCAGGTCTTGTTCGTCTTTCCCACGCCATCTACGAACGTCTGCTCAAACATACACGCTTCCTTTCCCTGGTCACCGCCGCGGCTGCGCTCCCGGGTGCCCCCCGAGGTCCGCCGCGACGGCCCCTTGTTACTTAACCGCCCTTGTAGGGCTCTTCCGCACCGTTTCCGGTCGCGGCGCTGTCGCCAGCGGAGGACCCGGCCTCCTCTTGCGCCGATCGGCGTAATTATGCCAGAACAACACGATCGGGCTGGCGATGAAAACCGAAGAGTACGTGCCGACAATAATGCCGCATACCAACGCGAACGAGAATCCGTGCAGCACCGGACCGCCCCAGATGAACAGCGCGATCACCGTCAGGAAGGTCAGGCCCGAGGTCATGACGGTACGGCTCAGGGTCTGGTTGACGGCCCGGTTCATGACCCTTTCCAGCGGTTCGCGCCGCGAGATCTTCAGGTTCTCGCGGATGCGGTCGAAAATCACGATGGTGTCGTTCATCGAATAGCCCACCAGAGTCAAGAGGGCCGCGATGACCGTCATGGAGATCTCTTTGCCGAAAAGGGAGAACAGCCCGACGGTGATGAGGGTGTCGTGGAAACACGCGATCACGGCGCCCAGGCCGTAGATCCACTCGAACCGGAACCAGATGTACGCCAACATCCCGGCGAGCGCGTATAGCGTGGCCAGCACGGCCTTGTTCCTCAACTCCGCGCCCACTTTCGGTCCCACCATCTCCACTTTCAGAATATGAAACGGCGCCAGATAACACTCCTGCTGAAGAGTGTTCATAATACCAGGATTTACGCCCGCGACGGAGGTCAACTGAGAAAAATTTGCGATCAGCCCGGAACGCGGCGGCGTATCGCGGAAATCCAGCAGGTCTTTGGCCAATTTCTGCAACTGGGCGTCGCTCATGGCGACCCCGGCGCGAGCCAGGGGATCGCGCAAACGCTCGACCAGCACCTGCTGGCTGGCGTTGTTGAAGTCGAGCTTTCCGCCGCTCTGCCCCCACCTGGCATTTAGAACATCCTGCATGTCCTGGCGGTTGACGTTCAACTGGCCCTCTTCCTGCGCTTCGGTTCCGATCTCGACCTCGTTTTCGGCGCCGCTGCCGTAAATATTCTGTACGCTTACCTCGCCCTTGATCTTCTGCGAGCGCCCCATGGCGGCCCGGATCTGGTCGAGCGGAGGCGGATAGGCGAACTTGACCGTCATCAGGACGCCCTCTTTGAAGTCGATGCCGTACTTGAGCCCGCCCTTCACGGCGATACTTCCGAAACCCGCTGCCGTCAGCACCAGCGAAGCGATGATGAAGGGCCACTTTTTGCCCAGAAAGTCGAAATCGGTGTTCTTAAATAATTGCATCGACACATGCCGTGCTGGTGCGCCTAATTACCTTTGACACCAGCCCTTTACCGTTTGTTCCCACGGTCCACGCCAATCCCTGTAAGCCGTTGCCGCTCAAATGCTTAACTCCTCCATCCGGCGGTGTCCGGACAACTCGTAGTCGAAGATCGTCTTGGAAACGAAAACTGCCGTGAAGACGTTGGCGATCAGCCCTATGACCAAAGTCACCGCAAATCCGCGCACCGGCCCCTCCCCAAACAGGAACAGGAAAGCGCACGATACCACAGTGGTCACGTGGGTGTCGACAATCGTCCACCACGCTTTCTGGAAGCCCGCATCCACGGCCGCGATGACGGCCTTGCCCGACCGCAATTCCTCGCGGATTCGCTCGAAGATCAGCACGTTGGAATCCACCGCCATGCCGATGGTCAGAATCACCCCGGCGATTCCCGGCAGCGTCAGCACCGCGTGGAAATAGGAGAGCGCCGCCATGAGTATAACCGTGTTGAGCGCCAGGGCCAAGACCGCATTCACGCCGCTCCGTCTATAGTAAAAGAGCATTACAACGATTACGGCCAGCAGCCCGGCGATGCCCGCCACCAGGCCTTCGTGGATGGAATCGGCGCCGAGCGAAGGCCCGATGGAGCGTTCCTCGAGGTACTGAATGCCCGCCGGCAGCGAACCCGACCGCAGGTAGCGCGAGAGGTCCACGGCCTCCTCTTCGCTGCTCAGCCCTTCGATGCGGCCGGCATCTTCGATTCTGGATTCGATGACGGCTACGTTCACAATATTGTTGTCCAGTATCACCGCCAGCTTGTTGCCGATATTGGCTTCCGTGAAGCGGCCAAAGCGCTTACCGCCGTCCGGCGACAGGTTGAAGTTGGTTTCCCACTTTCGCATGTCGCCCTGGCTCGCCCGCGCATTGCGCATTTCACGGCCGCTGATCACCGGGGTCTTACCCACCAGGTACCACTGGTCGCCCTCCTGCGGGCCACGCGGCTTGCCCTTCACCAACTTGGTGTTCAGCGGCAGCACGCCGCCCTTCTGAGAGAGCGCCGCTTCCCGGCTGGGGAAAGGCCCATCCTCGACCTTGGTAATTTCCAGAACGGCCGCGGTCCGAATCAATTCCTGCACGTGCGCCGGATCGTCCACACCCGGCAACTGCACCAGTATCTGGTACTGGTCCCCCGCCCGCCCGTACTGCTGCACCGATGGCTCCGTCAGCCCGAGCTCGTTGATGCGGTTGCTGATGGTCTGGATGGTTCGTTCCACCGTGTCGCGCTTGAGGGCCACCAGATCGGAGGGCTTGAGCCGCATCGAATAGTCGGTGGAGTTCTGCACCGTCAGCACATAGGTGGAATACTTGTCGTTGATCGCCTCGCGGAAAGCGCTCGACTGGGTGGCCGGCACACCCTTGATGTAGATCTCGACGTTATCGGCTTCCTCGACCTTTTGCGGATCGTTGCGATCCATGCTCTGCCAGGTGATGCTCTGCTTGCGGAGGTCTTCCTTGAGCCGCTCCATGGTCTGGTCGGCATCCGCTTTGACGGCGTCCTGTACCTGGACTTGTAGTACCAGATGGCTGCCGCCCTTGAGGTCCAGCCCAAGCTGGATGTTCTTCTTCACGTTCTGCACCAGGTCGGCCGCCGACTTGGGGAAACCGATAATGCCGAACACGCAAACCAGAATCGTGACCACAATCACCCCGGTTCGCGCTCTTAAATTCGTCTTCATGGGAGTTTAACGCCTATTTCTAGAATTGCTACTGTTTCTTGCCTTCCCCTGAGATCATGCTCGACACCGAACTGCGCGCCACCTGAATCTTGACGTTGTCCGGCTTCACGCGCAACACCAGGGTATCATTCTCGATGGCGACGATGGTGCCGATGATGCCGCCGCTGGTGGCCACGGTGTTGCCGTTTTCGAGGCCCGCCAGCATCTTCTGAGTCTGTTTGCGCTGGCGCTGCATGGGCAGGAACAGCAGGAAATAGAAAATGCCAAAGATTAAAATGATGGGCAAGAATCCCAGTAGGGAGTTGGGCGACGCCGACTGCAAGTACAGGTTCAGAACCACGTTTTAACCAATTTGGGATCACCCGGCTTCCGGCGAAGCCGAGCGCGCACACCTCAAGTATTCTGGAAACGACAACGATATTATAGCGTGCCTGATCTCGCCCATGATGTCAAGGTACCGGCGAATGTTGTGCCGTGTCGCCAGCGCCGCAAACAGGATTTCCCCCGAAAGAAACAGATGACGGAGGTACGCCCGGGAGTATCGGATACAAGTATAGCAATTGCAGCGCTCGTCAAGGGGCCGCTCGTCGTCCTTGTAGCGCGCGTGCTTGATGATCACCCGGCCCTGGGAGGTGAACAGGCAGCCGTTGCGCGCGTTCCGCGAGGGCAGCACGCAATCCATCATATCCACGCCGCGGGCCACGTATTCGACCAGTTCGGCGGGCATTCCCACGCCCATGGCGTAGCGCGGCCGGGAGCGCGGCAGAAGGTCTTCGGTGGCCTCCACCATCTCCAGGCTGAGCGGGCGCGGTTCGCCCACCGAGAGGCCCCCGATGGCGTAGCCGTCGCTCCCCAGATCGGCCAGCGCGCCGGCGCATTCCCTCCGCAGGTCCGGGAACATGGAGCCCTGCACAATCGGGAATAGCGCGTGCCGCGTGGGGATCTCCGCGATGCGCCGCCGGTAATGCTCATTGGCCTGCCTCGCCCACCCCACGGTCCGATGCATGCTCTGGCGCGCATACTCGTGGCTGACCGGGTACTCCGGGCACTCATCGAGCGCCATCAGGATATCGCTGCCGAAGGCAAGCTGCACATCGACGGTGGATTCCGGCGTGAACGTGTGCAGATCGCCGTTGAGATGCGACCGGAACACCACGCCCCGATCGGTGATTGTCCGCATCCCGCTCAGGCTGAAGACCTGGTAACCGCCCGAATCCGTGAGGATGGCGTTGGGCCACGACATGAAGCGGTGCAGCCCGCCCAGTTTGCGAATGGTCTCATGCCCTGGGCGCAAATAAAGATGATAGGTATTGGCCAGCAGGATCTTGACGCCGAGATCGTCGGCCAGGTCGCGCTGGCTGAGGCCTTTGACCGTAGCCTGCGTCCCCACCGGCATAAAGACCGGGGTCTCGATGACGCCGTGCGGCGTGTGCAGCAACCCGGCGCGCGCCCGCGTATACGGGCACTCGGCCACCACTTCGAAGGAGATCTGGGTCAAGTTCGATTGTAATCGACCGCTGGTATGTCCTCCCATGCGGAACGGTGGAATCGGAAAACAGGTGGGATCTAGAACACCGCCTCGTCCGGGGAACCGCTCCTCAGAGATCTCGTTTCCGGCGACTCAGGGTGAATGTCGATCAGTGGGGTCCAGACAACCCGAACCTGGAGTATCGGGACTCTTGAAATGCACGCTTACTTCGCCGGTCTGCCGTGATCCTGGCATAGTGCGACCAGATCGGAGACATTCGCTTCGCCCACGCACATCACCGTGTCTGCGCCGCCCCAATAGATCTTCACCGTTCCGTCGGATTCGGGAACGGCCCCACAGGTGAAGACCACGTTGTGGACATATCCGGTTAGTTCCCAGGGGTCTTCCGGTTGCAAAATCCACGAGTCGCCCACGCCGATCACCGTTGCCGGGTTCAGCAGGTCATGAAGAGCAACCCCCAAGCGATAGACCGACCCGTCCATCGTCTGGAAAACGCCGTGATAGATGGAAAGCCATCCCTGGTCCGTCTTGATCGGCGGCGCGCCGGGACCGATCTTCATTTCATCCCAGTGATACGGCTCAGGTTTCATGATGAGCTGGGATTGGCCCCAAAAGCGTAGATCCGGAGAATAGGAAATCCAGATGGACCACGGAGCGATTTCCGAATGCGGACGGTCCAGCCGGGCATAGAGTCCGTCAAACTTCTCCGGAAAGATGACCACATTCCGATAGTCCGCCTGCGTAATCAAGGAGACCTTTTCTACCTCACTGAAGTTCTTCGTCTTGGCGAGGGCGATGCGTACGCCATTTCGCGAGTAGGCGCTATAGGTGATGATGTACTCCCCCTCCAATGGGGTCACGCGTGGGTCCTCCACGCCAAACTCTTCATAGGCGGCAAAAGGACCGTTCCGCGCAGGAATCAGAAAGGGCTCTGGATCGGCGGTGAAGTGGAATCCGTCGGGACCGCGTGCCAAACCAATGATGGACCGGCCCGTGCGGAGGTGGGAACGGAACAGCATAATGTACTCGTTCTCATGCTTCACCACCGCTGCGTTGTGAACCGTTTCTACCGGGTAGGGGATATCGGCTTTGGTGAGGATGGGGTTGCCAGCGTATCGTCTGATGATGTCAGGCTTCATGATCGCCTCTTCGCTTCCAGTTCAAAAATCGTCCTGTAAACCCGCTCGTACGCCTCCACCATAGTTTCGATAGAGAAGCACTCCTGGACCCGTTGGCGGCACGCGTTGCGGTCGATTTCACCAATGCGTTCCAGGGCCCGCACCGCCTCGTTGACGTTGTTGACCAGAAACCCCGTCTGCCCGTCTTCGATCACCTCACGGCAGGAGCCCAGGTCCATGGCGATAACGGGCACGCCGGCTGCATTGGCTTCAGCCAGGACCAGTCCGAACCGCTCTGGGATGGTGTTCAGATGGATTAAAGCGCAGGCACGCGCGAACAATTCGTTTTTTTCTGCTACGCCCACCGGCCCGATATAGCGGACTTCTTGATCATCGATGTGCGGTTTGAGCCTTTCCCGATAATAGACTTCATCTTGGATGATTCCGGCGATGATCAAACGCCGGCCGCTCAGGCGAGCAACCTCGATCGCCAGATGGACGCCCTTATCCGGGTGAATTCGCCCGAGGAAAATCAGGTCATCACCGCTCGATTCCTGAAACGGGTACAACGAGAGATCGATCCCGTTGTACACGGTCGCCAGGTAATTCAGCCCCGGCGCGCGATCGGAGTTGCTGATGGAGACAAAATATCCGTCGCGATACTTCTCATAGACGGGCATGATTCTGGGCGACGAGAATCCGTGGATGGTAGTGAGGACCGGCGTCTTCACCAGCCGAGTGTAGGACAGCGCCATGAAGTCGTAGTGGCTATGGATGAGGTCAAACTCAGCAGCGTGCTCGAACGCTTCGGAGATGTGAAGGTATTCGGCTACTTTGGGATCGACGGCGGGATCCTCCTCATACCCCCGGTCCACTACGGCATGCAGGTGAGCGCAGGTCACAGAATCCCTGCTGGCGAACAAGGTTACGTCCCAGCCACGGGAGACCAGTCCTTCGGTGATGTTGCTAGCGACCGTCTCCCACGCGCCGTATTGCCGGGGAGGTGTTCGCCAAGCTACCGGCGACAAGACAGCCACCCTCTTGTTGGGAATTGTCATGCTGTTCAACAATCCTCCTGATGCATGGCAGCCAGCACCTCATCGAGCAGGACTGTAGCGAAACCAGTGGCGTGATCGGCCATGCCATAGGGAATGATCAGTTGGCCGTTGTGGAGGAGAGCGCCACATGTATAAACGACGTTGGGCACGTAGCCTTCACGCTCCCGCTCGTTGGGCTTGAGCAGTGGTTCCCGAAGGCGGCCGATCACTTTAGCAGGATCATCGCGATCTAGGAGGAACGCGCCGATGCAGTACTTTCGCATGGGGCCAACACCGTGGCTGAGGACCAGCCAGCCTGCGTCGGTCTCTATGGGGGATCCGCAGTTCCCAAGCTGGACCAGCTCCCACGGGAAAGTAGGTGTAAGGAGCGCCTTGCGTTCATACCAGAAGTGGACGTTGTCGGAAAACATGAGGTAGATGTTCTCGTTGTCCTGGCGAGAGAGCATGGCATAGAGGCCGTTGATTTTCCGGGGGAAGATGGCCATCCCTTTGTTTTCGGCGGCCGGACCATTCAGGGTAATGAATCGAAAACGGAGGAAGTCAGAAGTCTCCACCAACTCTGGCACGATCACCTTGCCATCGAAGGCGGTGAAGGTCGCGTAGTAGACGTGAGTGCCATCATCGTTCTGGAAACAGACGAACCGGGCGTCTTCGATGCCGTTGCGTTGCGAGGGGGTGGCTGGGAAAATGATGCGTTCGGATAGCCCCTGTTCGGGCTGGAACTGAACCTCGTAGTTGGACCGGGCCAGCATCCAAATCCCCTGTGCGGCTTTTCGATTTTCCTGCGCCAATCCATCCGACAGACGGGACTGCTTCACTTCGGCTTTGAGACTGGCGCGAAGCTCTTCCAGTGCGAACGACTCCTCGATCTTGTTCGTGACCCGGCGCGTGAATTCGCTGGTCAATCCCACTTCAAAGAGTTTCCGCCCGAACAGCGCCTTCTCGTACAGGGCGTTTGGGATTTGGCGCGGCTCTGTGAGGAAGCCAGTGGGGGTTAATACCTCGATCCGCTGATCGGGATGGATGATACCGGTCCGAAAAGTGATGGAGGAAATGTGTCCCTCCCCGGTCGCGCGCAAGCTGAGGATAAAACGCAGAGCGCCGGGTGGCAGGCCGGTCTGATCGGGGTCCGGGACGATGGAGGGATTGAACAGCGCAGCGGATTCTAAAGAGTATTCGGCCAGGAAATAGGAGCCGATCAACAGTCGTCTTTGTTCGGAGAGTTCCTCATCTGCCAACAGCAGCTCCCGGACTTGTTCAAAGCGTTCCAGAAAGAGTTTGCGGATCTGCTGGTGTCGCTGGGAGAATTCAGCGGAGACTTCGTCCAGGAGGGGGCCGACCTGGTCCTCCGGCAGCGACATGATCCTGGCGATAATCCTGCGGAGCCGTCGGGGACCCCCCGGACTGAACGGCCGCAGAAGAACGCGTGACTGGTCGGGCTTGAGGATGGTGGCCGTGCGTTTGACCTGAATTGACATGGGCTGTTTGTTCCAGAGAAACGAGACAGGGATCGGTTATTAGTCTTCGACGGCGATCGGCTCCTTAAAACTCGTCAGCATATTTTGCGCCAATCGCATTTCGGCCAACGAAAGCAAGAAGGCCAAAGTGGATTCCGCCCCCTGGTTCCCATTGACCCGATCCACGTGCAGCCCATCGCGGCAGCCGCCTGTCTCGGGAGAGTAGAGTTCCAAGCCGAGATCATTCCAACCGATGAACCAGTCGAAGGCGCGTTGCGCCTGTTCGTGCCACCACAAGTCCGATGTGGCGCGATAGGCTTCAAGACAGGCTGATACCGTTGCTTGCGCCTCATTGGGCTGCTGGTCGAAGTTGGCGCGCGTGCCGCCACGGCGGTAGAATCCGTTGCTGCCAATTGGCCGAAAGTGACCCTTCTCGGACATCTGCAATTCCGTCAGCCAGCGTAGGGCCTGCAGTCCCCGTTCAAACACCGCCTGTTGTCCGCTTGCCCGACCGCTCAGAATCAAAGCGTGCGCGAGCTTCGCGTTGTCGTACGACAATTTCTCTTCAAACCATTGCCAGTCCGGCTGCGCGGTCGCTTCGAAGAGTGCCATGAGCCGGGAAGTAAGTGTCTCTCGGTTTTGCTTGACCAGGCTGTCGCCGCTCAACCGGTGCAGGTATTCATGGATGCCGATAAGGCCGAACGCCCACGCACGCGGCGAACTGAACTCCGTCAGTGAAGGCAGCGCCAGCGCGAAGAGTTGTCCAGCCATCATCTGGAAGCTCCGAAAGGGCGAACGCCCTACGCCTATGCCCAGCGCCCAGAGCGCCCGCCCTTGACAGTCCTCTGATCCCTGTTCGTCCAGCCAGCGCCGGTCAAAACTCAGGTGGTTGTGGAAGCGTTTCGTTTTGAGATTGAAAGCGTGATGGAGAAAAGCTGCGCAAGTGGTGGCCAGTGTCCGCACGCACTCCGGATCCTCTCCCAATTCACCGAGTAGCACCGCGAGGATGAATGCACGTGCGTTATCGTCGGTGCAATAGCCTTCGGAAAAATTCGGAACGCTGAAAATGGCGTGTTGGAAGACTCCGGTCGAATCGGTCATCCGCAAGAGATGACTCAACTTAAACTCCGGCAGTTCGCGCGGCTTTTGGTCGAGTGTCTTGGTGGCAAGAGATTTTCGCGACAGCGCCGCCCCTTCAAGCCGCGAACACTCGAAGGAACGAATATATAGCTGTGCCACGTTGCTCCAGACCATCTCACGCCCTATCCTGTAGGCGTTCTTGCGAATGGCATGCCGACGGGTGTCGTCCCGCAGCAAGGCAATCACCTCGCGTGCTATGGCCTTTGCATCGCCGAACGGCACCAACACGCCGCGGTCTTCCGCCAACAATTCTGCAGCGTGCCAGTACGGTGTGGAAACTACCGCCTTGCCAGCGCCAAACGTGTAGGCTAGCGTGCCCGACGTGATCTGCGCTTCGTTGAGGTAAGGCGTTATATAAAGGTCCGCGGCGCCGATGAACTCCTTCAGATGTTCAAGGTCCACGAATTGGTTGTAGAAGATGACGTTCTTCTCGAGTTTGTTCTTCTTAGCAAGGATTTCGAGGCTGAGCCGGTAAGCTTCACCGTGCTCGCGCAGTTCGTTTGGATGGGTGGCGCCTAGGATAATGTAAACAACCTCGGGGAACTCCGCCAGAATGTGCGGCAGAGCGTTGAGCGCATATTCGATGCCCTTGTTCGGCGAAAGCAGGCCGAACGTGAGCAGCACCGCCCTTCCTTCCACCCCGAACTGGTCCTTGAAATATGTCGGATCGATGAAACCTACGTCGGGAATGCCATGCGGGATGAGATCGATCTTGGCCGGCGGCGCCTGGTAAATCTCCTGTAGCATCTGCCGCCCCCGCTGAGCCATGACAACGAGCCGGGTGGAGAGCGAGATTAGGCCGTCCATCACGCGCCGTTGGTCGGCTTTCGGCTCGCGCAGAACAGTATGAAGCGTTGTGACAACGGGCATTCTCAATTCGCGCAGCAGCGCCAGAATGTGGCCGCCGGCGGGCCCTCCGAAAATGCCGAACTCATGCTGCAAGCAGACGATATCCACGTTGCTGATGTTGAGGAAGTCCGCGGCACGTAGATAGGACGATAAGTCCTGCTCCTCAATCTCGAAGCGAACTACTTCTGGGTACTCGTAGCCACCTTTAATGTCATTGACCGACACGCAGAGACACTGGCTTAGGGGATGCGCAGTTGCGACAGCCGCAAGCAGGTCGGACGTGAACGTGGCAATGCCGCACTTGCGCGGTAAGTGGCCGCCGACAAAAGCGATCTTGCGAAGTTTAGAATTTTCTTTCATGAGGCATTCCTTTCATTCCTTGCGGCCCGCGCTTCCTATGCGCCAGCCGAGCCCGACCTCGGGACGCGGCGTCTCCAGCTTGGCTGAAAAAGAAGATCCGCCACCGTGTCCTGGTACAGGGCGCGTAAAGACTGGGCGGGAGTGCTCGTCGTTACCGAGCAGTGCGCAGCCATGCGCTTCTTCAGTCAATCTGATTCTCTCGGTTGTCCTGAAGTGCAGAAATGAAGAGGGTCCCTCAGATTTTGCAGCTCCCGGTAATAATAGATCGGAGCAGGCCTTCTTTCTCGGAACTTCAGCATCTTCAGAAACTCGATTTCTTCTTCGGTGGCATCGCCGCTTAAGGACGTATTCTTGAGGAACTCTTCCAGGCCTGGCTCGACTGCGAAAGGCGGGTCAGGTTTTCTTTCAACAAACTCAAATCGCTTGAGGTGGCCCGGGGCCAGTCTGCGGTCCAGGACGATTTCCACGCCAAAACTCTCGAGGTCAATGTCCCAGGACACGATCAGCGGATCAAGGAAAGAGACGCAGTTTTCAACAGTCACGTTGAAGACATCTGTATCCAGGAACTCGAGAATCACCACCCGCATCTGCTCATAGCTTCGGTCGCTGAGTTGAGCCATCAGGCGGAGCCAGTCTTCACTTTCCAATTCCTCTTTGGCAACTCTCTTGACCACATCCAAGAGCTTCTGTGTGACGAGGCGTTCGACTTCGCCGAAGGGCTCCTTCTCAAAAATCCTGCGTATTTCTCTTTGTCTGTTTGGTTTGCATTTTCGGAGAATCAACTCTCGGAAGTCTCTGAATAAGGGCCTCGGTGGCTCCGCCACTCTTTTCTTCAAGTCCTCCTCACGCTGAAGGTCAGCCAGTTTCGCAAGCTCACCGCTCGGGAGTCTCAGGAACCTGCCCATCTTGTCGTAGATGTCCGTACGGCGCGGCGCGGGAGGAGACTTCTTCCGAGCCAGCAACTGTGAGATGTAGGATTCGGTGACTTGAGTAGCAGCAGCCAGATCCTTCTGCTCAAGCCCGAGTTCCTTCAGGCGATGCCTGATCACGAAAGCGAGATCCACAGGGTTTCCGCTGGCGAGACTTCACCTGTTTTGATTAATCCACCTGCCAATTCTCTCACGGTTGGGCTTGACAAGCAAGGGCGGCTTCACCGATACTGGTTAAGGAGCGAGCCTCCGTGTTCGCTCTGCGGAGCGTCTGAGCTAAGTCGGCTGACCCGCCCACCTCTCTTAGCGAACAGGACAACCGAGGGGGTTGAACATGTTTGCTCCCTGCCGGAAGTCCACGGGAACCCAGTACAGCCTAACGGTCGCCTTGCTTGCCGTTGCCTCTAAAACACCTTCATCCGCATGAACTTTCGTGGATTCTCGCGGAAGTCCCGTAGCGTGTCCTGCAATTCGCGCGCGAAGCCGTTGAGGTTGTCGTATGCCTGCGTCGTGGTCATCGCCGGGCCGCGGTTGAAGGCATCCACGCTCTCGATCAGCGACAGCACGATGCGGTTCCAATCGGCATACAGGGTGTCCGACCGCATGGGCTCCGCCGCCCGTAGATCCGCGATCGAACGCCGCAGGTCCTCCGTATCGCTCCGCAGCTTGTCGTACTGCGCGCTGTCGCGGAAAAGCCGGCCTGCTGCGCCCTGCCCCGATTGAATACGCGCCAGGCTGCGATCCAAGTCTATGAGCGGCTGGCTGATCTGCTGGTAGAGCCGGTCGGTATAGAGCTCGCGGCCCACGTCGCTGGTGGTGCTGGCGGCCGCGCGAATGCCGTTTTCGACCTGCGAGAAGCGCTTGCGCAGATCGTTGTACATCTGCTCGCCCTGGATGAACTGTCCCAGATCGCTGCGGCCCTGCTCGATATCGTCCAGCAGCGCGCCGACTACCTTCAGATGTTGTTCGAATTGCGCGATATCGAGGCTCTTCAGCAAGTCCGGCGATCCCTGGTAGCCGATTTCTCCGCCCGCGGAGACGAAGTGCCTGCTGGTTCCGCTCGAGATGTCTACAAACTTGTCGCCAATCATGGTTTCGGACGCGATTTGGGCCGTGGAATCGTCCGGGATGCTGGCCAACCGGTTGCGGTCCACGGTCATGATCACCTTCACGACACGGTTGGGCTCGCTCGATCCGGAGAGAACCACCGACCGCACTTTGCCGACGCCGATGCCATCCACCCGGACCGGCGCTCCCGGTCCCAGCCCGGTAGCGTCGGGAATGTAGAGATACATGGTGGCCTTCTCGGTGAGCAGCGTTCCCCCGGTCAGCAGGTACGCGAGTATGGCGAGAATCACCACCGCTGCCGCGCTGACGGTCAAAACGCGGAACTTGGCCCAGCGGATTTGGCGCGGGGACGGCATTCACTTCGGATTGTACCGCGACAGCCGCGAATGCGCCGCAAACTGGGGCCAGACTTCGAATTTCGCCGCCTTTTGCGAAATTCGCTGTCTGTCCCCGGTTTGCCTCAGCGACAGCCGGCGGTAACACGGGTTACACTGGAAGCGTCCATTAAATAGTGAGGTAAGCAATGTTGGAAACCATCGGATGGCCGGAGTTGTTGGTGATCCTCGCGGTCGCCACGCTGTTATTCGGAGGGAAGAAGATTCCCGAAGTGGCCAAGGGGCTTGGCGAAGGCATACGCAACTTTAAGACCGCGTTGAAGGGCGAGACTGAAAAAGACGTCGAAAAGACCTAACCGCCTTGAAGATCCGATCCAGGAAGTTCGAAGGACGCTGTTCCCGCCACAAGCGATATAATCCCGCCGTCGACGGGCAAGGTGGCATCCGAGGCGGTTGCCCGCGATGCAGCCTGCTTTTCGATATTTGGCAGGCCTCCCTCAAACTGAATCAGATGATCCGCAGGTTCGACCCCAACCTCGACGATCTCCAGCCCCTGGCCCGGCCCAAGCCGCCCGCGCACGACCCGCGCCAGTTGAGCCTGATTGTGGAGTGAGGGGGACGCCGACGGCGTGCGCCCTCAATGTGGGGCAGGTTTCCAACCTGCGCGGCGGTTGGTAACCGCCGCCGGTCCACTGCGAGCGCGCCTTTGGGCCGATTGCCAATCGGCCGCAGCTTACAAAGCTGCCCCACAAGGTCCGATCTGCCGCTCACTGGGGTTGCCTCACATAGCCAGCCCGCGCACCACGATCCAGGACTTTTCCAGAACCGAGAGCCGCACGCGGCGCGAGAACACGTCGTAACCGCTGCTCTCGATCCGCTCCAGCAGCCGCGAGTAGATGGAAATCATGGCCCACAGCGCCCGCCGGCTGCGCGGGTGGATCAAATCCAGCAGCGGCCGCGATTCCTCGTAATAGGCGCGCGCCCGCGCCGCTTCGTGCCGCATCAACCCCAGAAACGCCGCGTTGCGCTTCCCCGCGCGCAGGTCGTCTTCGGTCACGCCAAAGCGCCGCAGATCTTCTTCGGGCAGATAGATGCGGCCGCGATCCGCGTCTTCGCGGATGTCCCGCAGAATGTTCGTCAGTTGGAAGGCGACGCCGCACTTTTCGGCCAGGGGCAGAGCCGTGGGCGTGTCGAAGCCGAAGATATGGATGGTGGTCAGCCCCACCACCGAGGCCACTTGATAGCAATACAGCCGGAGCTGGTCGAAGGTCTCGAAACGGCGCGGCTCCAGGTCCGAAACCACGCCATCGATCATGGAGCGGAAATACTCGTGCGGAATGCCGAAACGGCGAACCGTGTGATGGAACGCCGGCCAGACGGGATGCCCGCTGAAGCGGCCCTCGAACGCCTCCTCGAGCTCCCCGCGCCAGCCATCGAGGGCTGCGCGCGTGGCGCCCGGCTCGTCGCTCAAATCGTCGCACCGGCGCATGAAGGCATAGACGGCGCACATGGCTTTGCGCTGTTGCGCCGTCAGCAGCAGGAACGAGTAGTAGAAGTTCTTGGCGCGCGTTCGCGCCACGCGCCGGCAGTACTCGTAGGATTGATCGACGGCGTTCATGAGGCCGCCCGCCGGAAGGCCATGCGCGCCAGCGAGCCCAGAAGCAGCCGCACGCGCTCCGCCTTCGAAATGGCTGGCCGCGCGGCCAGTACGTCGTAATCCCGCCGCGCGATTTTTTCCAGCACCCGCATGCCCCCGCGGCTGAACAGATCCAGATCGAGCGCCAGCCGCCGGTCCACCATCCTGGAGAGCGGCAGCCCTTCCAGGAACAACTCGTGGGCTTTCCCCACCGCTTCCCGCATCGTTTCTCGAAACGCCGGCGTAAACCGCCGCGCGCACAACTCTTCCACCGTGTAGCCGTGCCGCTCGATCGCGTCGAGCGGAATGTAGACCCGGTCCTTGAGCAGGTCCACCGTAACATCCTGCCAGAAGTTGGCCAGTTGCAGGGCGGTGCAGGTGGCGTCCGAGAGCCGCTGCCGCTGGGCGTCGGAGTAGCCGCAGAGGTGCAGCACCAGGCGCCCCACCGGGTTGGCGGAATAGCGGCAATACCCGAACAATTCTTCCCAATCGCGGTATCGGGCGACCGTCTGGTCCTGGACAAACGCCTGGATGAGGTCCGCGAAAGGCTGCCGCGGAATGGCGTGTTGCCGCACGGTCCTCATGAGCGCCACGAAAACCGGGTGCGTGGCCCGGCCCTCGTACATGGAGTCGAGTTCCGTGCGCCACCATTCCAACAGCTTGAGGCTTCGGGCGCGGTCGCCTATCTCGTCGCCCAGGTCGTCGGCCCAGCGGCAATAGGCGTACACATTATAAAAATCCTGGTGCAGCCGCCGGGGAAGCAGAAAGCTCACCACGTGGAAGTTCTCGTAGTGACGCCGGGCCAGCCAGCGGGTATAAGCGCAAGCTTCCGCGGCGGCGAACGGAGTGCGAAGGGCCTCCGGCGACCTTACGAAGTCGGCCGGAAGCAAGAACTCGCGTGTGCCCACGCTCGGCACCTACGGAACAATCGCCGTCTTCAGGTGGCCGTTGTGGCTCATCAGGTGGCGCATCACTTCCAAGAGGTTGCTCAGCGGCTCTTCGCGATTGACGAAGAACGAGGCCGTGATGTGCCCCGCGCAAACCAGGTCCAGCGCCTTCTGGATGTACGCCGGGGTATGGTGGAAGCTGGCCTTGCAGGTGATTTCGGAGTAGTGCAGCAGCGCCGTGTCGAGACTCACCTTGCTCTCGTTGGGGCAGCCGCCGAAGAAATTCACCGTGCCGCCGCGCCGCACCATATCCACCGCCCACTGCCAGGTCTGGGGCTTGCCCACGGCTTCGATGGCAATGTCCACGCCGCGGCCGTGCGTCAGACTGCGGATGGTGTCCACGGGGTTGGATTCGCCTTCCACCATGATCAATTCATCGACGCCCAGCGCGGCCGCTCGTTCCAACTGCGACCGGCGCCGCCCGATCGCCATGACCCGGCACCCGTACAACTTCGCCAGCTTGGCGAACATCAAGCCGATGGAGCCCAGCCCGATGATGGCGATGGTGTCGCCTTCCTTCGGAACCGTCTCTTCGAAGCCGCGAACCACGCAGGCCAGCGGCTCCACCAGCGCCGCGTCGCTATACCCGACGTGCGGGGGAATGAGATACGTATTGCGTTCCACGATGCGCGCCGGAATCCGGATGTACTCCGCGTAGGCGCCGTTGTTGAACAGCAGGTCTTCGCAAAGATTCTGCTGTCCGTGCCGGCAGAAAAAACACTGGTCGCAGGGGGCCGAGTTGGCCGCCACCACGCGCTGCCCAATCGAAAAGTTCGCGACATCCTCGCCTACAGCGACTACATCGCCGGCCAGCTCGTGCCCGAACACAGCCGGGGGCACGATCATCCGGGCGTGATATCCACGGCTAAAGACCTTAACATCGGTGCCGCACGTCAACGCCACTTTCACTCGTACGAGAATGTCTCCGCGATTAATTGTGGGTACGGCTACCGGCTCCACCTGCAAGTGTTCCTTGCCATAAAGCACGGCAGCCATCATGTGGCTATTCACTATGACCACCTCTGTGGCTGAACGATTATTTTCAATGATTTAGGTCCTGGATGCAATGCCAAATCGATTCCTGAACGAATTTTAACCAAAGGCAAACGGTGAGAGATCAGCTCCTCCACCGGAATTTCTCCTCCAAAAACCAAGCGCGCGGATTCCGATTGCAGGTCCACTGATGCACTATAGCACCCCAGCAGGCTGCGTTCACCTACACAAATATCCGCCCCCGAGGCTTCGATGCGTTCGGTAGCCGAAGTTTGGGCAAAAAGCAGGACCCGCGAACCGGGACGCGAGCAGGCCATCGCCTGGTCCACGATGCCGCGGGCGGACACCGCCACGATCACCAGGTCCGCGCCGCGCCCGCCGGTGAGGCGCTTGACCTCCGAGGCGACATCCGTCGTGCGCGGGTCCCAGGCGAATTCCGCGCCGCACCTGGCCGCCACCCGCAATCGCTCGCCGATGGTATCGGTGACCGCAACCCGTGCGCCCCTGCGCTTCACCAGCATGGTAAACATCAGTCCAATTGGCCCTTGCCCCAGGATTGCCACGAAATCCTCCGGCTGCGGATCGCATTGCACCACGGCCTTCAGACACGTGTTCAGCGGCTCTACCAGAGTGGCGCGCTCAAAGGAAACTCCGTCGGGAATTCGCTCCACGCCGCGCTCCACAATCCAGTCCATTACCCGCACGTATTGCGCAAACCCTCCCCCCGCCGGCTCAAAGCCCGCCGAAATGCCGACTTTCTTGTACACCGGGCACTGGGCATAAATCTTGCGCCGGCAATAGAAGCATTCCAGGCACGGGATGTGATGAAATGCCACCACCCGGTCGCCCGGCCGGTATTTCTTGACGCCCGCCCCGACCGCCGCCACAACTCCGGCCGTCTCGTGCCCGAACACCCGCGGCGGCGCCAGCAAGTTGTGCTCGATCTTCTTGAGGTCGGTGTGACAGATGCCACAAGCTTCCACCCGTATCAGAATCTCGCCACGCCCGATAGCGGGCGTGGGTATCTCCTCGACGTTGATGACGCTTTGTCCGCGATAGACGGCTGCGTGCATGGTTTCGGGTACAACGCTCGCGTCAGAATCGGCAGTCCGCAAAAAAATCCCCCAGGACACACGCGGCCCGGACTGAACGCTGCCGCAGCCGGCACAATTCCGGCAGCCGGGCCAAAGGACGGCGCAATGCTTCTCTTAGAATAACCATTGTATCGAAGTGGCCGTCCGCGCGCAGCGCCGCGTTGAAGTCATTCGCCATTGTGTCACCCGCCAGGTCGGTTACCACCCGGATGCAATAGAATGGCAACCCGCGAGCCTCCGCGCGCGCGGCCACTCCCGCGGCCTCCATTTCCACCGCTATCCCGCCGCCCGCGCGCAGGCGGCCCTTTTCCTCCGCCGTTTGCGCCACGCGGTCGATCGAGCAAACCACACCGCTGTGGTGAGCGGACGCGGTCGAGACCGGAAGGGATCCAAAGCGGCGGTCCGCCGATACCACGCTGGTGGCTACCACCACGTCCGCCAAGGCGAGCGCGGGGTCGAGCGCGCCGCAAAAGCCGGTGCTGACGACGGCGTCGGGCTGGAAAACGGCCGCGGCCGCGTCCAGGGCGGTGGCGGCACGGCGGGCGCCGGCGCCGTTGGCAACCAGCAGCAAGTCATGGCCGCCAAGTTGGGTGAGGCGTGCCCAATCTACGGCGCCAGCGCCGGCGCCGATTATAAATCGGCGCGCAGAATGCAATTCTGCCCCACAAAACTCCATCGGGGCGGATGCAATCAAGAGTAGTCTCACCTTTGGAACCACTCTACCGCGCGGGCCAGCGCCATCTCCGCCGGGCCTGGCTCGTAACCCAGCTCGCGCCGCGCCTTCTCGTGCGTCACCCACATCTTCTTCCGGGCCATGCGTACCCCGTTCAGGGGCACGCGCGGCGGCTTGCCTGTCACGCCCGCCCATGCCGTGCTGCACACACCCGCGCACCATGCCACCGCATACGGCAGCCGTACCGTGGGCGCCTTGCGGCCCGTAATTCTCGCCAGCTTCCGGAAGATTTCCGCCAGCGTCAAGTTTTCGGACCCCAGAATGTACCGCTCTCCCACCCGGCCGCGCTCGCAGGCCAGCAAGTGCCCCGCGGCAACGTCCCGCACATCCACCACGTTCAGCCCCGTGTCGATGAACGCCGGCATGCCGCCGCTCAGAAAGTCGGCCACGATCTGGCCGGTGGGAGTGGGCTTTACGTCATGATCGCCAATCGGCGCCGTGGGGTTCACAATCACCACCGGAAGCCCGCCGCGCGCGAATTCAAACGCCGCCTGCTCCGCCAGGAACTTCGAACGCTTGTAGTCTCCCACCATGTCTTCCAGCGAGACGGCGGTCTCCTCGTTCCCGATGCCGCCATGCGGAATCCCGATGCACCCCACGGTGCTGGTATAGACCACGCGCTCGACGCCGGCGCGCTTGGCGGCTCCCAGCAAATTGCGTGTGCCATCGACATTCGACCGGTACAGCTCCTCGGGATGCCTGGCCCACAGCCGGTAATCCGCCGCGACGTGATAGACCAGCTCGCAACCGGCCACCGCGCGTTCCAGCGATGCGGGGTCGCGCAGATCGCCGGTGATGGGTTCCACATCCAGCTCCTGGACGCTGCTGCCAGCGCGCACCAAGGCGCGAACGGCGTAGCCGCGCTCCAGGAGCACGCGAGCGACGTGCCATCCGAGGAAACCGGAAGCTCCCGTGACCAGAACAGGTTTGGAGCGGTCCCCTACCGCAATGTCCATGCCAGCATCTTCAAATTGCCGGCCAACCCGGCGTTGATGCCTAACGCGGCGGAAGGCTCAAACCCGCAGTGCATCATGCAATGCTCGCAGCGGGGATCGTTGCCCGGGCCGTAGCTCTCCCAGGGCGTCTCGGTCATCAGCTCCGCGAAGGTCTTGTAGTGCCCGTCCGTGATCAGGTAGCACGGGCCTTTCCAGCCCTTCACGTTGTAGGTCGGGTTGCCCCAGGCGGTGCAGGGCAGCTCGCGCGCGCCCTTCAGAAATTCCACGTACATGGGCGTCTGATGCACGGGATACTTCCTGGCGAGGCGCTCGAAGTCCTTGAACTTCTCGTGGATGTCGTCGCGCGTCAGGAAGATTTCGCGGTCGTCCACCGCGGAGTAGCCATACCCCGGCGCGATCTGGTGGCCGTCCACGTGTAGCGGCCGTAAATACTCGAACAACTCTTCGATCTCGCGCATGTCCGTCTCTTTATAGACGGTGGTGTTGGTGCACACCTGGAAGCCCGCGGCCTTGGCTGCCTTGATGCCCTCGACAGCCTCCCGGAATACGCCTTCACGCTCCACGCAAAGGTCGTGGGTCTTCTCCATGCCATCCAGGTGCACGTTGAAATAGAATCGCCGGTCCGGCTGGAATTCCTTCAGCCGCTTCTTGATGAACATGCCGTTGGTACAGAGATAAATGTGCCGGTTGCGCTTCAAAATGCCCGCCACCAGGTCGCCGATCTGCGGGTACATCATGGGCTCGCCGCCGCAAATCGAGACTACCGGTGCGCCGCATTCGTCCACGGCCAGCAGGCACTCCGCCAGCGGCACCCGCTCCGTGATGCTCGATTCGTACTCGCGAATGCGCCCGCACCCCGTGCACGTCAGGTTGCAGGCGTGCAGCGGCTCGAGCATCAGCACGATGGGGAAACGCTTGCCGATCATGGGATGCGGCTGGCGTTTCGCGCCGGTCTTGGGCGGCAGAATACGAAACGGGTTGGACGCTGACGCACCTTCCGGCGCGGCGTTCTTCTGCCACTCCGGACGCGGCCGCATCTTGTTCCTGAAAATGTATCCGGCCAGGCCGGCGGTCATCGCTATTGGAAACTTCATAAGCTATCCATTCGAGTTCGCCCGGGCCTTCACGAACGAAGACAGCGCGAGCAGCGGGAAATAGTCCTTATACAAGTGATAGTTCAAGTAGAACACTTTTGGGAACCCCGTCCCGGTGGCCAACTCCTCCTGCCAGCTTCCGTCCGGGCGCTGGGTGCTCAACAGGTATTGGATGCCGTGCTCGATGCTGGAGCTCGCCACGTCGCCCCCGGCGATCAGGCCCAGCAGGGCCCACGCCGTTTGCGAAGGCGTGCTCGGCCCGGGCGTGTAGACACCGTTGTCGTAGCTGGCGCAGCTTTCGCCCCAGCCGCCGTCGGCGTTCTGGATGGAACGCAGCCACTCGCCCCCGCGCAGCACGTGCGCTTCGCGGTCGCTCTCCCCCGACGCCGCCAGACCGCGCAGCGCGAAACAAGTGCCATAAATGTACGCCACGCCCCAGCGGCCGTACCAGCTTCCATCCGCCTGCTGGTTCCTGATGAGCCACTCGACACCGCGCCGCACCGCGCGGTGACTCCGGCCCACGCCGTGCGCCGCCAGCGCCTCCAGCGTGCGCCCGGTGATGTCCGGGCAGGTGGGGTCGAGCATGGCGTTGTGATCGGCGAAGGGAACGTTGTTCAGGAACTTCCAGTTGTTATCGGCGTCGAAAGCCGCCCATCCGCCATCGCGCGACTGCATGGCCAGCAGCCAGTCGATCGCCCGCCCGTGGCAGGCCTTCTGCGCCGCGGAGTCGGAGGCCGGCGCCTGGCTCAGCGCCAGCATCACCATGGCCGTGTCGTCGATATCCGGGTAGTGCTCGTTGCGATAGAAAAAGCCCCATCCGGAAGGCTCGGTATTGGGCCGCTTTACACTCCAATCGCTCTTGCGCCGCACCTCGTTGGCCAGCAGCCAATCGGCCGCCCGGCCGACCGCCGGGTTGTCCGGGTCGCTCTCGGCCAGCGCGTAGGCGCCGATCCCGGTGTCCCAAACCGGTGAGAAGCAGGGCTGGAAGAAAAACCGTTCACCATCGTCCACCATCAGGTCGTCGAAGTGGCGCAGCGCCTCCGCCTGCAGCGGGTCGTCCGCGGCATAGCCCAGCACATCCAGCGCCATCACCGAATACATCATGGGCGGATAGATCGCGCCCAGCCCGTCGGAACCGTGCATGCGCTCGATCATCCACGCCTTGGCCTTCCCGATGGCCTTCCGCCGGAGGCTCTTCGACCCGTTGCGCTCCCACCATTTCAGCAGCCGGTCCACCGTCAGAAAGACGTTGTGCCAGGTGAGCCGGCGGGGGTCTTTGTGGAACGCGGGGCTCGCACCCGGAAGCCAGATCTCGTCCAGATTGAAACCCGCCGGTACCGGACGGCGCGGGTTGGCGGCATGCACAATGGCCAGCGACACCACGATGGCGCGCGTCCACGCCGACATCTGGTATAGAAAATGGAACGGCAGCAGCACCACTTCCGGAGGAATGCTGGGGCAGTACTGCCGCGGATAGAGGTCGAACAGGCTGAGATTGACCTTGACGTAGCTGTTGGCCGCCTGAATGCCGCCCAGTTCGAGGATGCGCTGGCGCAGCCTCGCCATGCGCGCGTCGTCCGCCGCGATTCCAGCCAGCTTCAGCGCCACATAGGCCTTCACCGACGCGCTCACCTCCGAAGGCCCCTGAACATAGATGTTGAAGCCGCCATCGGCGAGTTGCCGCTCGAGAATTGAGCGCGCCGCTTTGTCGATGAGCGGCCGGGTCTTCGGCTCCCATTGGCCGTCCCGGGGGGGATGGAGCCACAACTGGAAGAGGATGTAATCGGATTCCAGCGTGGTATCGGCGGTCAGTTCGGCGCACCAGTGCCCGTCGCTCGTCTGAAGGCCCGCCAGGTACCCGGCGGCGCGTCGCGCAGCCTCGCCGGAGGCCGTTTCGAGCGTGTTCTCGACTTGGACGCGCGCGCTCATCGGAGCGGCACCGTCAGCTCGGCCGGCAGCGAGAAGCGCACGTCCTCGTCCACCAGCTCGATCTCCTCCAGTTGGCGGAAGCCGTGCCCGCGCAGAAACTCGATGAGTTCCTGGACCAGGTGCTCCGGCGCCGAGGCTCCGGCCGTCACCCCCACATTCTTCACGCCGTCGAGCCACGCCGTATCCACGTCGGAGCAATCGTTCACCAGGTGCGAGCGCACGCCGAAATTGTCGCCCACCTCCACCAGCCGCTTGGAATTTGAGCTGTTTTCCGAACCCACCACCAGCAGCATGTCGATGGCCTCGGAAATCGCCTTCACCGCCATCTGGCGGTTCTCGGTGGCGTAACAGATGTCCTGCGCGGGCGGCCCTTGCAAATGCGGAAACCGCTCCTTCAGCCGGTTGACCAGGTGGCGCGTTTCGTCCAGGCTGAGAGTGGTCTGTGTGAGATATCGCACGCGCGTCGAGTCCGGAAGCTCCAGCCGGTCGACATCCTCCAGGGTTTCCACCAGGTGGCTGCGATCCGGAACTTCGCCCAGCGTGCCGATCACCTCATCGTGGTCCTTGTGCCCGATCAGCACGATGCTGTATCCGTCGCGCGCGAACCGCACCGCCTCCAGATGCACCTTGGTGACCAGCGGGCAAGTGGCGTCGATCACATCCAGCCGCCGCTCTTTGGCCTGCTTTCGCACCGACGGCGCCACCCCGTGCGCGCTGAAGATGGCCCTCGCCCCTTCGGGCACTTCGTCCAGTTCCTCGACGAAGATGGCGCCGGCCTCCCGCAATTCATCCACAACGTGCTTGTTGTGCACGATTTCCTTGCGCACATAAACCGGAGGCCCGTACAGATCCAAAGCGATTTTCACGACGTCGATGGCCCTCACGACGCCGGCGCAGAAGCCTCGCGGCTTGAGCAGAAAGATCTTCTTGTCGGCGCCGCGATTGGGCGCAAAAAGCTTAAGAGGCATACAGGCGATTGTAGACAATTATAACAAGTGTGAAACTGAAATCATGCTCGAATGGACCGAGGTCAGAGTGGTAGACGCCGTGGACCTCCGATTGGTTGCCAGCGCCTCGGGCATCCGCGCCATTCACTTCGACTCCCAGCCCATCGAGGGATGCCAGCGCAACGACTGGAATCCCCTCCTGCTTGAGGCCGTGCGCCAGTTGCAAGCCTACTTCGCCGGCCAGTTGCGCGAGTTTCAACTACCGCTCGACACGCAGGGCACCGATTTCCAGAAGCGCGTGTGGGGCCAGGTGGCCGCCATCCCCTATGGTGAAACGCGCAGCTATTTGCAGATTTCGACGGCCATCGGATCGCCGCGGGCCGTGCGCGCCGTGGGCGCCGCGAACGGAGCCAACCCGGCGCCCATCGTGGTCCCCTGCCACCGCGTCATCGGCGCCCACGGAAAGCTGGTGGGGTACGGTGGCGGGCTGGCGCTGAAGAAAAGGCTGCTGGAACTGGAGGGCTGTACTTCGATGTCGTTTCCGATTACCGAGCCTCGCGCAATCAAGTGACAGCCCCTGCAACGATTTCGTGGGGCGGGCCCCCTGGCCCGCGCATAGGCGTTCAAGCAGGTCTCCCGACAGGCATTTTCGCAGGTTCCTGATTGGAGCGTAGATTCCCGGATCGGGCTCGCGTCGGTTCACTCCAACGACCTGGGCGTTTTCCGGCCAAGTGAACGATCAGCGCAGTCTCACAAGGGCCTGCGTGCGACGGCTGACGGCGTGCTGAGGCCGATATTATCTTGCGGATGCCACACGACGTTGCGGATGCCCACACCGTTGAGCCGATAGAGGGCCCGCAAGCGGGATCGATTCCATCGCGCAGCTCTCCCGCGAGAAGCTGGCCGCGGCGGGGCGAAGACAATAGCACCGCGAGCGGTGGGTTCTGTGTCGTCCCGTACTTGTGCCGGCTCGCGGTCCCCAAACGGTAGTTCTGGGCGTTCACGCCCGCGCAGGCGCTGTCCGGCGCGTCGATCTCGGGTTCACGGACGGGACCACCGAAGTCCCCATCTCAGCGGCCGCCGGGGATCTGTTATTGCACCAGGCGGACAGAAGGGTGCCGGCCCCTGCCGGCCCGGAAGAGCCGGCGGTCGGCGGTGAGGACCGGACAATCGTGTTCCAGGGCGAGCGCGAGATAAACGCAATCCCATAAGGACAACTGGTATTGCAAAGACAGTTCCAGCGCGCGGAAAAGCCGCGGGCGCATGTCGAATAGCCGAGGCGCACATTTCACCATCAAGGAGAAGGCCTCATGAGCCTGCTCCGCCGAAATCTGTTTTCGGCGGTGACGCTTCGCTACCAAGCTGGCGAATTCCGCCAGGAGCGTATCGGGAGCGATCAGCAGAACCTTTCCCGACGCGTACTGATCGAACAATCCAAGAGCCGGCGCCCGGTCCGGTTCGGGCAACACCCATTTCGCCGCGATACTGCAGTCCAGAACAAACGTGTCGGGCATGCGCTATCGCTCGCGATCCCGGCGAATCAGGGGCGCACTAGCGTCGAGTGGCGGCAGGGAGGCTGCAAACCGGTCCAGTTCCTTCCGCAGATGAATCAATTGCCGCCGCCGCTCCGCTTCGGCGGACTCCGTTTCCAGCGCATGTATGATCTCGGCGTTCAGACTCCGCCTCTTCCTTTTCGCCTCCCACTTCATCACCCGATAGATCGAATCCGGAATGTTCTTGACGGTGATGTTCATGGAACCATTTTGGAACCATCTACTCTCTCTCCGCAACCGCAAGCCGGACCGTCCCAACTCCAAACTGTTCGCCGCCCGGTGCCGCACCGAACGACGGCGTGTTGGCCCAAGCGGCGTTGTGAGAAAGCGCCTACCCCTACACGCTGGCCGGCGACCACGCCAGTTGCGGGCCTACTTCGCCGGCCAGTTGCGCGAGTTCGAGCTGCCGCTCGATATGCAAGGCACCGATTTCCAGAAGCGCGTGTGGGGCCAGGTGGCCGCCATCCCCTATGGCGAGACGCGCAGCTATTTGCAGATTTCGACGGCCCTCGGATCGCCGGGGGCCGTGCGCGCCGTGGGCGCCGGCGGGATGGGATGAATGGATACGTGCGCCTTCAGCTCATCGAGAAACTGGCGGCGCTGCCGGCTTTGTTCCGGCGTCCTGGCCCGATAGATGCCGTGCGCGAGTTCCGCCACAGTCAGCGAGCAGATCACGATGGCGACATCGCCGACGGCTTCACGGATTGTCCCAATTACCTCGGGAGTGGTCACCCGGTTGAGCTCGGCGGCAACCAGGACACTGGAGTCGACAACTAATCCCAGGACGGCGGGTTCCATGGCTGGCTGTGGAGTCTGATCCCCTCTTCCACATCTCGAGCAAAGTCCTCGTCGACGACCGCGTTCGCGCCGCTGGCTTTCATGGCTGCGATCACCTCGGAGATCTTGCGCCCGCCAACCGGCGGCGTCTTGATCACAGCTACGGGCCGGTTATCCTGCTCCACGACGACCTCGACGCCTTGCCGGACTTTGGCCAGCACGGCATGCACGTCGCGCGCGAGTTCGGTTTCTGTAATCCGGACCGTCGCCATATCATGATGATACGTCTTCTCAGCCCCTACACGCTCACCGTCGAGGCCGCCCGCGCCATCCCCAGCACCTTGTCGTCGAACTCAAACCCCGCCGTGCGCGGCTTGTGGTGGCTCGTGTACCAACGGTAGGTCTCTTTCAGCCCGGCCCAGATACGTTCCGGAGGCCCGTTGGGGTTCAGGCCAGCCAATCAATGACTCTGCTACACTATCGGTTCTTCTGTGAGATGGCTTTCACAACTCCTCGCCGCCGCCCAAAAGCACAGGCCGTGGAGCTGGGTCGGTTTGATTCTGTACGCTGGCGCGGTCACCTTCCCTCACCAGCCCGTTCAGGACATGCTCAGCCGGTTCACGGACAGATTCGGCCGGGAGCCACTCTACCAGACCTCGGTGACCATCGCTCTGGTCCTGGGGGCAGCCCTGACCCTGCTGTTTGTCAGGGCACTCCGGGGACAGACCGGGCGCCAACAGTTGGCGGCTTTGTGGGCCCTGTCCTTCGCGCTAATGGTCGGCGTCTGGCGCTTATTGATGGCCAACAATACAGAGCTGGTGCACTTTCCGCAGTATTTTCCCGAAGGGATCGCGCTCCTGGCGCTCACGCTATCGCCGGTGGAGTCCATGGCTTGGGTGACCTTGTTCGGATGGCTCGACGAGGGCTACCAATACGTCTACCTGACTCACGGCAGAGCGACACTTCTGGATTTTAACGACATCCACATGGATCAGATTGGAGGCGCTGCGGGAATTATCTTTGCCATGGCCCTGCTGCGCTCGGAACCGCGAACGCGCGAGTCCTGGCTGGAGTTTTGGAAGGGAATTCTCCGGAGACCTGGAGTGCTTGCAATTCTTGGAGTTCTGGCGGTGGGAATCGCATTGCTGATGTCGGGCAAGTTGCTGGTTTACGAGGCGCCCGGAGCGCCCCCTCACTGGTTTGCATTGAGCCGCCTCAAAACGGAATCGTTCTGGTATTTTCAGCCGATCGTCCTCGGACCCCACTATTTTCACGAATTGATGCCCCCCGAGGGAATTCTCCTGATCCTGGTGACGATAGCGCTATGCGCTGTGCTCGACAGAAGATGGAGGGTCTTAGCGAAGCCGGCGATTGACCGCTGAGGGAATCATGGCTCGTGGTCCTACACGCTCACCGTCGATGCCGCCCGCGCCATCCCTAGCACCTTGTCGTCGAACTCAAACCCGGCCGTGCGCGGCTTGTGGTGGCGCGTGTACCAACGGTAGGTCTCCTTCAGCCCGGCCTCGAACGGCGTCAGGGTCATGTTCAGAAGGCGCTTCACCTTGCCGATATATTCCGTGATGGGCGGCACGTCGTAGTATTCGCCGAAATAAAGTGGCTCGGCCATCGGGTTGCCGCCGGCTTGCACGATGAGGTCGCGCGGTATGCGCACCAGGGTTGGTTCCACGTTCGCCGCCTTGGCCAGCTTCTCCACGAACTCCACCTGAGTCAGCGGCCGGGGATCGCCGATGTTGAACGCCTCACCCTCCGCACGCGGTTCCCTCATGGCGCGAACCAGAGCCTCCACCAAATCGTTCACATAGACGAATTGCATGAGGCGATAGCCGTCGCCGGGGATGATCAGCGGCCGGCCCGCGCGCAGGCGGTCCCAAAAAAACTGTTCGCGGTAGAACGGATTGCCCGGCCCATACACGAATGTCGGACGGAAAGTCACCAGCGGCAGGCCGGTCTGCCGGCGCATCCGGAACAACATGCGCTCGGTAGTGGCCTTGTGGCTGACGTACGCCGCCGGGTGAGAGTCGGGGGCCAGCGGGTCGCTCTCCTTGTGATTCAGGCCGTCGCCGTATGCGGCCACGCTGGACATAAAGATGTAGCGGCTCAGCCGGTCGCCGCAGGCCCGCACGGTGGCTTCCACCTGCGCCGCCGTGGTGCCGCGCTCCCAATCGTAGACGTTGTCGAAGACCACGTCGAAGCGGCGTGTGGAGAGGGCCTCGTGCACCGCATCCGCGTCGTTGCGGTCCGCCATGATGTTGTCGACGCGCCGGCCCCACTCGTGTTTCGGCTGGCGGTGCAACACCGCTACCTCGTGGCCGCTCTTCAGCAGTTCCTCCACCAGAAGCCGGCCAATAAAGAGAGTTCCGCCGATCACCAGTACTCTCATATGCTCCCGAAAACCGAAATGTTATAATACCAACTTCAGATCTCATGCGCGATTCTGCCGCGGGCACCCTCACGACAATTGTCGTGGACGACGAACAACTGGCCTGCGACGAGCTCTCCTACCTTCTTAAGAGTTTCCCGGAAGTGGAAGTAATCGCAACCGGTTCCAACGGGCTGGACGCCATCGAGCTGATCCGCAAGCTGGAGCCGGAAGTGGTCTTTCTGGACGTCCACATGCCCGGCCTCGACGGCCTCGGCGTGGTCCGCCGCCTGCGTGATAAAGGCATCGACCTGCCGCACTTCATCTTCGTCACCGCCTACGATCAATACGCTGTCGAGGCCTTCCGCCTGGAGGCCATGGATTACCTCCTGAAGCCCGTGGATAAGGCCCGGCTGGCGGAGACCATCGAGCGCGCCAAGAGGGTCGTCCAGGATAAGCAGGCCCCAGCCGAGCCGGCCGTTTCCGCCGCCGCCCCCAAAAGCGCCCCGGCCCCCGCCGCGCCGCGCACTAAGTTGCTGGTGCGGGCCAACAACCGCAACTTCATCGTGGACGCCAACGACGTGATCTACGCCACCATCGACGACGGCCTGATCACGCTGGTGACCACCACCCTCGAGGGCCATTCCAACTACCGCACCGTCGAGGACCTGCAGGCCAACCTCGACCGCGACCTGTTCTGGCGCGTGCACCGCTCCTACCTGGTGAACATCAACCGGATCAAGGAAGTGGTGCCGTGGTTCAAGTCCAGCTACCAGCTCCGCATGGACGACCGCAAGCACACCGAGATCCCCGTCAGCCGTGTCCAGACGCGGCGCCTGCGAGAGCTGTTCAAACTCTGATCTCAGTAGAGATCCAGATCGCGGGCTGAAGCCACCCGCCCCCGGTATTCTCTCCGCACTTCTTTCACCAGGGCCTTATCCGTCGTGCCGCGAATGAGCTGGTGATACAGCACCAGTAGTTTCGGCTTTGTCTTGGCCGCGATTTGCGCCAGTTCCGCCGACGAGGTATGGAACTCGCGCAGGTATTCAACCCAGCCCGGCTCCGGCCTCTTCGCGTCGACCAGCGAGTAGACTTCGTGTAGCAGGACATCGCAGCCGTTGCAGGCATCCACCAGCGCCGGGCTCGGGGCGCAGTCGCCGGAGATCACAATCGTGCGGTCCGGCGTGTCGATGCGATAGCCGAAAGCCTGGGCCCAGGACCCGTGATGCACCGCGAACGCGGTCACCTTGAGATCGCCCTCGTGATAGACCACGCCCGCTTCCACGTCGTGCGCCATCACCTGGTACCCGGTGGCATTGGCGCGCTCCAGCCCGTGGACCCGGACATCGATATCCTGCTCCCAAGCCGCTTCGAGGTGGCCCGCCATCGCCACGGTTCCTTTGGGCCCGTAGAGGTCGAGCGGTTCCTTTCGGCCCAGCACCCAGGGGGAGAAGATCAGGTCCGGCAGTCCCAAAGTATGGTCGGAATGCAGGTGCGTGAGAAAGACTCGATTCAGCCGGGGCGCTTCGAGGCCAGCGATCTTGAGCCGCCCGGCCGCCGCCGCCGCGCGGCGCACCACCCCCGGGCCGCTATCGAAAAGATAGGCCCGGCCGTTGTAGATCACCGCCACCGCCGGACCCGACCGGGCGGGGTCCGCGCGCGGCGTGCCGGTGCCCAGCATCACCACCTGCGTAGCCGCCGATCCGCCAGCGCACGCCAGCGCCAGCACAAGCCACAGTTTCAACATGCAGAAATTATCGCAGGAACTTCTGTAAATTTTTGTCACCCTATGAGAAACTGGAACCCATAGGAGGGAAATTTGAGCAGCGTGAGAGTACTGGTTGGCACAAAGAAGGGCGCGTTCGTCCTGACGGCGGACGCAAAACGCGAACAATGGGATGTGGCCGGTCCGCACTTCGGGGGATGGGAGATTTATCACCTCAAGGGGTCGCCCGCCGACCCGAACCGGCTCTATGCATCGCAGTGTTCGGGCTGGCACGGGCAGGTGATTCAGCGCTCCGACGATGGCGGCAAGACCTGGGCGCCGGTTGGCAACAAGTTTGTATACGACGGTGTGCCCGGCACGCATCAGCATTACGACGGCACGCCCCGCCCCTGGGAGTTCAAGCGCGTGTGGCATCTGGAACCATCGCGGACCGATCCGGATTTCGTCTACGCCGGAATCGAGGACGCCGCCTTGTTCCGCTCCGCCGACGCCGGCCAGACCTGGCAGGAGTTTCCCGGATTGCGCGGCCACGGCTCGGGACCGCACTGGCAGCCGGGCGCCGGCGGCATGTGCCTGCACACCATCATTCTCGACCCCAGCGACCCGGCCCGCATCTTCATCGCCATCTCGGCCGCGGGCGCCTTCCGCACCGACGATGGCGGTGTCACCTGGCAGCCCATCAATCGCGGATTGCGGTCCGAATACATTCCCGACCCGAACGCCGAAGTGGGCCACTGCGTGCACCATGTCGCCATGCACCCCTCGCGCCCGCGCGTGCTCTTCATGCAGAAGCACTGGGACGTGATGCGCAGCGACGACGCCGGCGATTCCTGGCGCGAGGTCAGCGGCAACCTGCCCACCGATTTCGGCTTCGCGCTCGACGTGCACGCGCATGAGCCGGACACCGTCTATGTGGTGCCCATCAAGAGCGATTCGGAGCATTATCCGCCGGAAGGGAAACTGCGCGTCTACCGCAGCCGCACTGGCGGAAACGAGTGGGAGGCGCTCACTCACGGTCTGCCGCAGCGCGACTGCTACGTGAACGTGCTGCGCGACGCGATGGCCGTCGACTCGCTCGATTCCTGCGGCGTGTATTTCGGCACCACCGGCGGCCAAGTCTACGCGTCGTCCGATAGCGGAGACCACTGGGCCACGATTGTTCGCGATCTTCCCGCCGTGCTTTCGGTGGAGGTGCAAACACTGCCATGATCCGGCTCCTGCTTCCCGCGCATCTGCGGACCCTGGCGGGCGTGGGTGCTGAAGTGGAAATCGAAGTCGCGGGCGAGCCGACGCTGCGCTCGGTTCTCGACGCTTTCGAGGCTCGCTACCCGATGCTGCGCGGGACCATCCGCGATCAGGTCACCGGGCAGCGCCGCCCATTCGTGAGGTTCTTCGCCTGCAGCGAAGATTTGTCCCACCAATCGCCGGACCTCCCGCTGCCCGAAGCCGTCGCAACGGGCGTGGAGCCTCTGGTGCTGTTGGGGGCCATTGCCGGCGGGTAGCGAACTATGCCATTCGTCTCCATCACGCGTCTGCGGGTTCGGAAGTGGTTCTACCTCCCCGCGTTCCTTGTTCAAACGCTACGAATTGCCCGGCAAGCCGCGAGGGCCGATGGCAATCTGGCGGTCAAACTGTCCCGCGATCGCCGGAGCGCGTTCTGGACCGCCACGAGTTGGTCGTCCGAGGCCTCGATGAAGGCATTCATGCACGCGAAACCCCACGGGCCGGCCATGCGAAGCCTGCTCCAATGGTGCGACGAAGCCGCCCTGGTTCACTGGGAGCAGGCGGGCGCGGAACTCCCGACCTGGCAGGAGGCGCATCGGCGAATCCAGCAGGAGGGGCGGCCGTCGAAGGTGTACCACCCATCCGTCGCCCACACGGCGTTCACGATCCCGGCGCCGAGGTAGCGCCGGCGATCTTGTCGCCGGTGTTTGTCCGGCTCACTCCAGCCGGAAGATCCGTATCATCTCAATCGCCGGGAACGGACCCCGGCTCGTCAGGCCGATCCGATTGGCGCCGCCGCTCAACTGGAACACGCCGGCCGAACTCCACGCCCGGTTGGAGGGACCCCAACCGCCCGTCGCGAGCCCGCAGACCTCCTTCACATCCAGCCCATTCACGAAAAAGTGTACCGGCCGCGGCTCGGCCGAAGCGTAGAGAACGGCCATCTGGTAGGTCCCGGCTGCGGGCAGTTCCACCGCATACTCGGCCTCATTCTGCGCCTGCCCTTGCGATACCACCACCGGCTGGTCCCCCCGCTCGGCCAGGCGCGTCCGGTCGATCAGCAGGTTCCCGCTTTGAAACGAGGCCGCCGGAATGTACAGACTCCAGTGTCTGGCGTACCACAGGAATCCTGACAGCCCCTCATTGTCTATGAGGTAACCAAGATCGGTGAATGCCGCGCGCTTCTGGGGCGGTACCGGGTAGCTGGCGTACCTCTGCCACCGAATCGCCATGGCGAAGTTGGCGCACATGGCATACAGCGTCGCCGCCGCGAACAGGCCCGCCAGCCCGTGGCGCAGCCGTGCGCCGGGGATGGCCGGCAGATACACCACGGCCACGGCGGAGCCCAGCACCAGCCACGGGAACATATCGTGCAGATTGCGATAGGCAATGTACCCCCACACGAAGATCAACGCACAGCCGGCCATGGCGCCGCACATCGGCGCGCGCAGTTCGCGAAGCTCCTTGCGGCGCGCCAGCAAGAGAACCAGGCCGGCGATGGCCCCCAGGAAAAGTTCCGGCATGGCCGCCGGCGCGCTGGCCAGCGGCTCCATGGTATCGAAATGGGCCTTCGGAAAATGGGAGGCGAGCGCCGGGTCTGGCACCACGGGAAAGATCCATGGAAACGTGCCGGCGAACTTGATATGGTCCGGCCCCAGGTAGGCCGGCAGCGTGATCGGCAGGTTATAGACCGAGGCCAGATCGCCCTTCACCCTCTGCACGCGTTGCTGGTTGTATTGCAGGTTCAAGGCGATCGGCTGCGAAGTGAACACCTGTCCGAACTTCCAGTAATTCAGTCCCGCCCAAAGCGCCGCCGCGGCCACCAGCGTGACGCCCACCGCGACGGCCGCGCGCCGCGGCAATGCCCGGAAGCCCAACAGAACCAGCAGAACCAGCGCAACCAGCGGCCCCGCGGCCGACGACACCCGCGCCAGGAAAGCCAGCAGTGCCGCCGCGCAACCGAGCGCCAGCCATTTGGCCGCGGGGCGCATCAGGTAGCAGGCCAGAAACACCGCTGCGGCGAACGCCCACGCGCTGCCCCAAATGATGGACTCCTGGTATACCTTCCGTTCCGCCGAGACGAAGAAGTTCGTCGAACCAATGGCGACGCCCAAAATCAAAACAGCCCGCAGCAGGTTCCGCAGGCGTGGTCCCCCGGCCAGCGGAAAACGCGATTCCAGCTTTTGCATCAGCAACAGCAGCATGACTAGAGTCAGCGCGGATGCCAGCAGCATGGACACCGCACCCCAGCGCCCGTACATGCCAGGCAGCAGTAGTTCCATCGGCAGGCGCATCAGGGCCGGCGTGGGACCGAAATAGCCGTAGGCCTTCCCGTTGCGCATGAAGGCTTCGGTGCCGATGGCATCCGGCGGAACGTCGATGCGCCCGTGCAGCAGGCTCTGCGCCTGCGCGTCATAAAAGCTCTCGAGAAAACTTGCCTTGGGGAAGAAATCCCAATCGCCTCCGGTCACCAGCCAGGCCAGCAGCAGAAGCGAGAACGCCAGCGCCAGCCAATCCCAGCGGATGCGGTCGAGAAGCGGCGCGGCCCTTACAACCGGCTTCTCCGCCGGGCCTGCCCGCGCCGCGCGCCGACCAGCCATCCGTCGTCCGCTCATGGCAACGCGGCCGCTTGCGCTTTCAGCAGGCTGGGGACCTGTTCGCTCGCATGGCCCACCGCGCGGGCCAGGCTCAATTTCGCCAGATTGTGGGCGAAGACGCTGTCGATCAGGTCCAGTTGCGCGCTGGCGACCGTCTGTTGCGCCTGCACAACCTCCAACGTGTTGATGACGCCGGCCTCCATGCGCGCGCGCGTCATCTCCAGGGTTTCCTGGGCCACCTGCACATTCTTGCGCGCCACCTCCACCTGTCCGGCGGCGGCTTCCAGATCCAGGCAGGCCTGGCGAACCTGCGCTTCGATCTGGCCGCGCGTGTCGTCCAATTCGGCCCGCCGCTGCGCCAGCACCGCTTCGGCCTGTGCGATGTCGCCTGCCGTTCGCCCGCCTTGCCACAGCGGAATGCTGAGCGTGCCAACCACCGTGAAAGCTCCATGCGATTGGGACGGGTTGGTGCCGATCACCTCGTAGTTGCCGCTGATGTTGGCCGAGGGCAGGCGCTGGGCGCGCGCCGCCGACAGGGCCTTCGCAGCCGCCTCCACCTGGGATTGCGCGGCTTTGAGGTCGGCACGCTGTTGTTCGGCCTGCGCCACGGCGGCATCCACGTTCTGGACCGGCGCCGGGCTGAAGGGGAAGCTATCCGTGAGCTCATAGCCGGCGTTGGGCGGAAGGCCGGTGAGCCGCGCCAGGTTGATTTTCTGTTTGGCCAGATCGTTGCGCAGCGTAATCATTTGTTGTTGCTGGGTGAGCGCCCGTACCTGGCTTTGGTCGACATTGAGCCGCCCCAGCACGCCCTCCGTGTGTTGTTCGGTGGATTGATGAAACACGGCATTGGCGGTGTCGAGCTGGGCTTGCGCGGCGTCCACGCGGGCTTGCGCGGCCAGCGCCTGCAAGTAAGCGCCGCCCACCGCCAGCGTGATCAGGTCGCGCGCATCCTGCAGGCTGTATTGGCTGGCGCGGGCGGTGGCTTTGGCGGAGCGATAGTTGTCGATCGAGGTCAGGTTCGCCACGGTCTGGCTGAGGGTGGCTTGCAAGGCGAAGTAGTTGAACGGACCCACGACGGTGGGAAAGCGGAAGCCGGGCACCGGCACGCTGATGCGCAGGCCCAGCGCCGCCAGATCGTTTTGCTCCACGGTTTCGCTGAGATTGCCGTTGATGTTCGGCAGCAGGGCGCTGCGGGCCACCGTCACCTGCGCGCTGGTTTGGCGCACGGTTTGCGCCAGCCCCACCGCGCCCAGGTTGTACGCCAGGCCGCGCTCCAGCGCCTCCCGCAGCGACAGCTTGCCGGAAAAAGGCATGGCCGTGGTGCTGCGCGTGCTGCCGCTGTAAGGTCCGGAAATCTGCACGCTGGGGTTCAGGGTGTTGACGCTGGTCGTGGTCCCCGGCACGGCCTGTTCGACGGCGCCGACCGAGCCGCCCTGGCTGTTGCGGCCCGAAGCCGGCAATGCGACCGCGGACGCGCCCGCCGGCGATCCCCCGCCCGGCAGAGACTGCGCGAAGGCGCTGCCCGCGCCCGCCAGGACGGTCAAAAACACAACTCTGCCGAATGGTTTCATGGCATCTCTCGTCATTTCGAAATGGTTATCAATTTGCGCATCGCGGCCACCAACTGGCGTTGTTGGGCCGCGGAAAGCGCTGCCAACTGTCGCGCCTCGGCGCGTTGGGCGCGTGGCAGCGCCCGTGCGAACAAGCGGTCGCCGGCCTCCGTGCGCCGCACCCAGTGCATGCGGCGGTCGCGCGGGTTAGGCTGCCGGCGCAGCCACCCGCGGCGCTCCAAACCGTCGAGCACGGCCACCAGGGAGCTGGGGTCCAGGCCAAACTGGTCGGCAATCTCGTGCTGCGAAACGTTGCCGCGGCCGGCGATAGCCAGCATCCAGAACTCTCTCGAGCGCAGATCCAACGACGCCAGGGCGCGATCCAGACGCCGGCGCGCCTCCAGCCAGATCTTCCAGTTGCAATACCACAACCCAGGCGCGGCCGTCTCCATGGTCATAACGTCCGCCGGAACAGCAGCGTGGCGCCCGTCAACACCACCGCCGAGGTCAACACCAGCGCGAAGATGTCGGTGGTGATCGCGGTTATGCCGACGTTCTTGAGCAACAGCGTGCGGAAAGCGTGGACGGCGTAGGTGAACGGGTCGCAGTTCGACAGTAACCGCAGCCAACGCGGGAAGCCGGCGATGGGATAGACGGCGCCGCTGGGAAAAAACAGCAGCGTGTTGAGCACGCCGAAAATGGCGCGCGGCACCAGCGGGTCGCTGATCCGCGCCATGATGAAAAACATCATGCCGATCAGCGCAACGGAAGTGAGGGCAACCATCAGCGTCAGCTCCAGCAGGCGCGCCGGTTGGAAGAAGTTGGGAACCCTCGCCACCACCGCCCCCAGCACCAGGATGGTCTCCCCAGCCAGCATGGCCTTGATCACGCCCGAGAGGTTGAAGCCCAGAATCAGCTCCCACTTGGTGATGGGGGTCACCATGTAGCCCTCGTGCAGGCCGCGCGATTTGTCGTCGATGAACAACAGGCCGCCGCCGATCATGGCGGTCATGAAAATCGCTAGCGACACCGAACCGGGCAGAAAGTACTTGATGTAGTCGACGTAGGGATAGACCTCGACCACGTCGAGCGTGGCCTGCGCCGGTTCCCTGAGCGGCACCTGGGGCGCGTTGATGGAGGCCACCAACTCGGCCATCTGGGCGCCCACCGCGCCCGCCACCGTGCGATCGGTGTTGTCGGTAATCAGCGCCAGGCGCGGCTGGTGCCGCTCCAGCAGGTCGCGGGAATAATGTTGTGGAATGATCAGAACCGCATTCAGCTTGCCCTTGCGGAGGTCGTCGATGGCGGCGCCCTGGTCGTCGTAATCGGTGGGCAAAAAGGTGCGCGCGTTTGCCCCCACCGCGCGGACGCGCTCCAGCACATCCACCGATTGCGGTCCCCGATCGAGGTTTACCACACCCAGGACGGCGTTCTTGATATTGCCGCCGAAGGCGTTGCCCAGGATGATCAACTGCATCAGCGGCATCACCAGCGAGGCGAACAGCAACGCCGGGCTGCGCCGGAACTTGCGCAT
>Ga0209039_10000423_pt1 | contig 41122 bp, 34 predicted proteins | sample BogFormECP12_OM1_FD_188238 | JGI IMG/M metagenome (GOLD analysis project Ga0209039, IMG submission 188238) | Bog forest soil microbial communities from Calvert Island, British Columbia, Canada - ECP12_OM1 (SPAdes) (version 2) | ecosystem: Environmental > Aquatic > Freshwater > Wetlands > Bog ...
CTTGATCGCCGCGGGAAAGTTGCCGCTCTCGCCCAGTCCCAGGAAGAATCGCGCCACGCCGAATCCGAAAACAGAATTCACCAGCGCGTGCCCCATCGCTGCCAGGCTCCACAGGCCGGTAACGATCGGATAGCCCTTGCGGCACCCGAGCTTGTCCACCAGCCGCCCCGCAAAAATCACGCCTAGCGCGTAGGCGATCGAAAAGACTCCCACGATGTTGCCATACTGAACCTCGCTCATGCTGATGGACTTTTCCACCGTCGGCCATCCCGGTAGCAGCGGCGCCAGGTGGATTGTGCTCTGCGCAAGCACCGGTTTGAGGTAGGCGAGCACCTGGCGGTCCATGTAGTTGATCGTCGTGGCCACGAACAGCATGGCGCAGACCGTCCAGCGCCCCGCCAGCGCCGGCGGTTCCGCAAAAACCTGCGCCGGTTCCTTTGCATCGATCGTGGAATGACCGCTCACTCAATCCCCCGTTGTCGCCAATCCCTGTTCCCTGACAACTGACATCTGATCACTGACAACTGTTTATTGATTCACCCCGCTGGCCAGGAACCCGCCGTCCACAGCTACAATCTCGCCGGTCACAAACCGAGCCGCCTCCGAAGCCAGGAAGATCGCCGCCCCGGCCACCTCCCATGGCTCGCCGAACCGGCCCATCGGCGTGCGCAGAATCAGTTCTTCCCCGCGCGGCGTGCCCTGAATCAACGATGCATTCAGCGGCGTGGGAAACACGCCCGGCGCAATGGCGTTCACATTCACCCCGGTCTTCGCCAACTCGACGGCCAGCACCTTGGTCAGCGAGGCCACTGCGGCTTTGCTGGCCGAGTACGCCGCCACCTGGTACAAGCCCACAAACGAGGTCAGCGAAGCGATGTTGACAATGCGCCCATACCCGGCGCGCACCATGGTCGCGCCGAAGATCTGGCAGGCGCGCAATGTGCCTGTCAAATTGGTCTCCATCACCCGCAACCAGTCGGCCTCCTCCACTTCCAGCGTCGGCCCTTTGTGGGTAATCCCGGCCGCGTTCACCAGGATGTCCACCTTGCCGAACTCCTGAATCACCGCATCGTGCAGCGCCACCAGCGAGGCCCGGTCCAGCACGTCGCTGGTCACGCGCAGCGAGCGCCGGCCAAGCGCCTCGATCTCCGCGGCTGCCTTCTCCACCAAATCCAGCCGCCGCGCGCTCGCCACTACATCGGCGCCAGCCTCGGCCATTCCCAGCGCAATCGCGTGGCCCAGCCCTGTCGTCCCGCCGGTCACCACTGCAACCCTGCCGCTCAAATCGAAAAGATTTTTGCTCATCATTGAGTCTCACCTCCCAGACGCCCGGATTTTGCCCTCTTGCCGGCTGAACACAGCCGCGAATTCCGCCGCCAACGCCCGCCCCAAAAACATTATCATGGATGGCGATTTGCCCACGGCCTCAGCCGTCACGCCCCGGCCGCGGGACAATGCGATACAGTGTCTTTGAACCATGAGTCCACGCCGATGAACACACTGCACATTCCCGATTCTCCCCGCCGCTGGGACTGCCTGAGCCTGGGCGAAGTCATGCTCCGCCTCGATCCCGGCGAGAGCCGCATCCACACTACCCGCCACTTCCAGGTCTGGGAGGGCGGCGGCGAATACAACGTGGCCCGCGGCCTGCGCCGCTGTTTCGGCCTGCGCACCGCCATCGCCACCGCTCTGGCCGACAACCCTGTCGGCCGCCTCGTCGAAGACCTTATCCTCCAGGGCGGCGTCGATACTTCTTTGCTCAAGTGGGTTCCTTACGACGGCGTAGGCCGCGCCGTCCGCAACGGCCTCAACTTCACTGAGCGAGGCTTCGGCCTCCGCGCCGCCGCCGGCTGTTCCGACCGCGGCCACACCGCCGTCAGCCAGCTCAAACCCGGCGACTTCGACTGGCCCTCGATCTTCGGACCCAAGAACGGCGCGAAGTGCTTTCACACCGGCGGCATCTTCGCCGCGCTCTCCGCCTCCACCGCCGAAGTGGCCGCCGAAGCTATGGACGCCGCCCGCCGCCACGCAACCCCGGTCTCCTACGACCTCAATTACCGCGAATCCCTCTGGAAGTCCATCGGAGGCAAGGCCAAAGCCCAGGAAGTCAACCGCGAACTGGTCCGCAAGGTCGATCTGCTCCTCGGCAACGAAGAGGACTTCTCCGCCATGCTCGGCGTCCACGTCAAAGGCGTCGGCGAGGACTTTGCCCAACTGCCCATCGCCGGCTACGAAGAGATGCTGCGCGAAGTTGCTGCCGCTTATCCGAACCTCAAGCTCATCGCCAGCACCCTGCGCACCGCCCACACCGCCAGCCGCAACGCCTGGGGCGCCATCGCTCTCTATAATGACGAGATCGTCCACGTCCCGCAGCGCGAGATCGACATTCTGGACCGCGTCGGCGGCGGAGACAGCTTTGCCTCCGGCCTCATCTACGGCCTGCTCGCCGGCAAGCCCATCGAATGGGCCGTCCGCTGCGGCGTGGCCCACGGCGCGTTGGCCATGACCACCCCCGGCGACACCAGCATGGCCACCTTGGCAGAAGTCGAACGCATCATCCAGGGCGGGTCGGCACGGATTGCCCGTTGACGGCATCTAGCCACTTGAAGAACATCAGATATAAGGAGATAATCATAGCGATAGGATAGCGAAGGTGGATCATGAACGTCAGTGCGAAATGTGTAAACGCGGAATGCGCCGTATTCGGCATCGAGAAATCCGTCTTCGTGGGCCAACTCATCGGCTACGGTGCGCCGAATGACCGCGTGAAATGCGCTTCTTGCGGTGATTTGCTGAAGACTACTAAATCTATCAATACATCGTCGGTGCGCCGACCACCACGTCGAGACCCCGGGAGGCGCACTACTTACAGACGCGATACCGGTCGCCGATAGTACTTTGATAAGGTAAAAAAGCCATGTCCGAAACCACGGCACAAGTCATCGAGCGCGTCGGCCTCATTCCCGTCCTCCGCGCTCGCTCGGCCGCCCAGGCCCACGCCGTCGTCAAAGCCATGATCGCCGGCGGCGTCACGGTCGTCGAAATCACCATGACCGTCCCCGGCGCGCTGGATGTATTGAAAGAACTCAAGAGAGAATACGGAGCGAAGCTCCTGCTCGGCTCCGGCACCGTCACCACCGCCGCGCAAGCCCGAGCCACCATCGAAGCCGGCGCTGAGTTCGTCGTTAGCCCCAGCCTCCATCCGGAGGTCATCTCCGAAACAAAAAGGAGCGGGAAGCTCTCCATCCCCGGCGCGCTTACGCCCACTGAAGTCATCACCGCCTGGGAGGCCGGCGCGGACTACGTGAAAATCTTTCCCTGCTCCGCAGTCGGCGGCGCCAGCTACCTCAAATCCCTTCTCGCGCCCTTCCCCCACCTCAAGCTCATCCCCACCGGCGGCGTCACTCTCGAAACCGCTGAGAGCTTCCTCCGCGCCGGAGCACGCGCCCTCGGCGTCGGCAGCGACCTCGTCAACCTCGCCGCCATCGAAGCAGGCCGCCCCGAGACCATCACCGAAACCGCCCGCGCTTACCTCAAACTCCTGGCCCAGGTCCGCGAAGAATTGCACCCTGTAAAGTAAGCTGCCGCGACGATCCTGCCGGCAGTTTCTTCCTTTCCACAATAAAACCGGGCCCCATCCTGGCGCCTTTTTCCCGGCGCGAGGGTGGGAAACCACGCGATTCGAGGAGAAGGCAGTAACACCACGCAAAGTGATACAATCAGGCGTCATGGCCCTATCCCTTGTAGCTCGCCTTGTCGGTAAGTTCAAAGGCGGGATCATGCGTTCTACGAGGGAAAAATGGATTGACGGAGTTGCGCTCGCTCTTACCATTCTTTATCAATTCCTCTTTGGAAAACCCGTCACTTTCTGGCAGGGAGCGGAGCCTTTTGTCTGGCTCTTGTGCGCCATAGCTTTAGTTCATGCCACAAAGGCAACATGCGAAGTCTGGCACGAGATCAGCACGCAGCCGACGATCCGCGAAGTGGAATCACCAATTCTGCTCCCCAACGCTACTAGAAGCAAGAAGCAGATTCTAGTACCGAGATTACCGTATTTCCGCCAAACACTTGCCGGGGCTCTTCTGCTATCACTAGCGATCCTCTCATTGTTTTGCTACGTTGCTCACCGCGCTGCAAGGGCAAGCATTCGGACCACCATCTACCTCGCCGCTAGCGCCGAATTGATAGAATGCCAGTCACGCGCCTTCTTCGTCGAAATGAATGGCCCGCAAATCCGTCGCAATGTCGAGATTGCGCTGAAAGATAATAAGTCTGGCCAAATGTACATCCAGACCTACCCGGAGATTGATCCGGGTCCGCGATCCACAGATATTCATTTTTTGTTTGTGCCATCATCTCCATGGGACGAAGATTACACGGTTACGGTTGTCACAAGTGAATCACGATCCTCTCAAAGACTTATAGTCCGTAGCGTTCAAAATCAGCCTCAATTCGCGATGGAGATTAGTACAGATAATGAGCGAGAACCAGCCCTCAGATGTAGGGACGCCCTGCTTCCCGAATCATACAACGTGGCAGCGGGGGAACATCGCCCTTGCTCAGAACTGATGAAACTAGCAGAAGACGCTCCGAGCAAACTTGACGCCTTCAATTACCAACGAGCAGACGGCGCCTTGACGGTCAGAAGAATGAAATCATTGCCTTCGCCATCAGAGTTAGACCAGCAATCTGACGATAGGCACATCACAGAATATCAACATCAGATTATCGAGCCGGTGTTGAGAAAGTACAGCCGATCGCATATACTTGTTTATTTTGCAGGGGGAAAGAATAGCAAGAAATATGCAGAAGAGTTCGCGAAGATGTTCAACACACTTAAGTGGGTGGTGAAGGGTCCAACAATGGCTCCAAAAGGAGACGAGCGAATTATTGACATACAACTATCAGCCAATTATGCAGAGAACTGGAACAAGTTCAATCCCAAACCGCATGACATACTGAATGCCTTTAGCAACGCCGGCGTTAAGCAGCGAAGTACCCTCGCATTGGATCCGAACGTGCCAAGCGATTGCGTGGTGCTATGGGTCGGCCCCCGAAGCCCGAGCGCCATCAAGTCAGACCAGTGCTTAGCTCCTGAGATGAAACCCGTCGAAGGACAAGGACATGCATGCGAAATGATTTCTCAAGCAGCAGGGGTCTGCCGGTTCCCCCCTAAATGACTAAATGATATCGCGGTTTTTTATAGCTTGTACGCTTTCTTCACCAGCCCCACAGTCAGCTCTCGCGCCAACTCCACCGCCTCATCCTCATCCAGACGATGCTCGGCCACCAGCCGCGCCAGAAACCCCGCGTCCATCCTCCTCGCCACGTCGTGCCGCGCCGGAATCGACAGAAACGCCCGCGTATCGTCGTTGAAGCCCACGGTGTTATAGAACCCCGCCGTCTCCGTCACCTGCTCGTGGAAGCGCCGCATCCCTTCCGGGCTGTCGTGGAACCACCACGGCGGTCCCAGCCGCAGGCACGGATAGTGGCCCGCCAGCGGCGCCAGTTCCCTGCTGTACGCGGTCTCATCCAGCGTAAACAGAATGATGGTCAACCCCGCCTCGTTGCCGAACCGGTTCAGCAGCGGCCGCAGCGCCTCAACATACCCCGTCGGTCTCGGGATATCCGCTCCCATATCGCGCCCGTAACGCGTAAAAATCCGCGCATTGTGGTTGCGCGCCGAGCCGGGATGAATCTGCATCACCAGCCCGTCTTCCAGGCTCATCCGCGCCATCTCCGTCAGCATCTGCGCGCGGAAAAGCTCATGCTCCGCCGCCCCAGCCGTTCCCTCCATCACCGACGCAAACAGCCGCGAAGCCTCCGGCTCGTTCAGGTCCGCCGTCTGCGCTGTCGGATGTCCGTGATCGGTGGCCGTTGCGCCTAGCGTCTTGAAATACTGTCTGCGCGCCTCCAACGCACGCAGATAGCCGCGCCAGGTGGCCGTGTCCTCGCCGGTCAGCGCCCCCAGCGCCTCAACCCCCGCCCGAAACTCCGAATAATCCGGATCGACCACCGCATCGGGCCGGAATGTAGGCACAATCCTCCCCTTCCAACCCGAATCCCGAATCGCCGCGTGGTCTGCCAGCGAATCCAGCGGCGAATCGGTCGTAGCCAGCACCTCGATCCGGAAGCGCTCATACAGCGCCCGCGGCAAAAACTCCGCTGTGGCCAGCTTGGCCTCGATCGCGTCGTAGTAGTCGTCCGCCGTCGCCGCCGAAAGCCGGTCCGACAGCCCAAACAGCTCCTGAAACGCAAAGTCCAGCCACAGCCGCGTCGGCGTCCCGCGAAACAGGTGGTAATGGCTGGCAAAGATCCGCCACACCTTGCGCGGCTCGGCTATGCGCGCCTGGCCGATCTCCAGTTCTTCCAGCGTGATTCCCTGGCTGTAGAGCATCCTGAAGACGTAGTGGTCCGGCTGCACGAACAGCGCCACGGAATCGGGAAACTGTTGGTTCCGCGCAAACCACCCCGCCTGTGTGTGCCCATGCGGGCTCACAATGGGCAACCCCCGAATCCCCGCATACAGCCGCCGTGCAATGGCCCGCGTTCTCTCTTCCGCCGGAAATAGCCTGTCGTCGTGGAGCAGCGTCATCCTCGTCCCCCGTTCGTTTTCCAGTATCGCTTATGGCAGCCTGTGTATACCCGCCGCCGCAACCAACTCCCGGAAATGTGCTAGACTAGACTTGGTCTAGTCTGGAGGACAGCCATGCAGACCGTCAACATCTATCAAGCCAAGACCCAACTCTCCAAACTCGTCGATCTGGCCTCTTCCGGCACCGATGTGGTGATAGCGCGCGCGGGAAAGCCGGTGGCCCGGCTGACTGCGCTCAACAAGAAAGAAAAGCGTCCTATTGTTTTCGGCCTTCTCGAAGGCGAGGGCTGGATCGCGGAAGACTTTGACGCGCCACTGCCGGACGAGATTCTGGCCGAGTTTGAAGGCCGGTGATGAAGCTTCTCCTGGATACACATATAGTCTGCTGGCAGTTTTACGAGCCGCGGAATCTGCCCAAGGAAGCCCGGCGATTGATGCTGGATGCCGAGGCAGTGCTAGTCTCCTCGGCATCCATCTGGGAGATTGCCATCAAGGTTCGTATCGGCAAATTGAACGCGAATCCCAGGCGGGTCGTCCAATCTATGGAAGCGGCCGGTTTCGAGGAACTACCTGTGTTTTCGAGACACACTGTCCTTGTCGCCGACCTGCCCCTCTATCACACCGATCCTTTTGACCGCCTCTTGATCGCCCAGGCAATCAGCGAGCCATTGCATCTGCTCACGACCGATGCGCAGCTCAAGCCATACTCCGAACTGGTCATCCTGGTATAAATCTGTAGCCGGACTGAAGAAACCCCGGCAGCATCCGCCTCACAGCACCCGCCCCAGCCACTTCCCCGTATGCGAAAGCAGATTTCCCGCAATCTCCTCCGGCGTGCCCTCCGCCACAATCCGCCCCCCGCCTTCGCCGCCCTCCGGTCCCAGGTCGATCACCCAATCCGCGCATTTGATCACGTCCAGATTGTGTTCGATCACGATGAGCGATCCGCCCCCGTCGATCAGCTTGCGAAAGGCCATTAGCAACTTCGACACATCGTCGAAGTGCAGCCCGGTCGTCGGCTCGTCAAGAATGTAGAGCACGCGGCTGGCCTGCGACGGCTTGACGTTGGCGTTCACCGCGCGCACCTGCGCCAGATGCGCGGCCATCTTGACCCGCTGCGCCTCGCCGCCTGACAGCGTGGTCGCCGACTGCCCCAGCCGTAGGTAACCCAGCCCGATCTCGTCCAGCACCGCCAGCTTTTCCAGCAGCTTCGTCTGCCCGGCAAAGAAGCGCAGCGCCTCCTTCACCGTCATCTGCAGCACATCGTGAATGTTCTTCCCCTTGTACTCGACCTGAAGCACCTTGGCCTGGTAGCGCGTGCCGTTGCACTCTTCGCAAACCAGTTCCACGTCGGCCAGGAACTGCATCTCCACCGTCACCGTCCCGTCGCCCTCGCAGGTGTTGCATCGCCCTCCGGGCACATTGAACGAAAAATGTCCCGGTGTCAGCGACAGCCGCTTGGCCTCCGGCTGCGCGGCAAACAGTTCGCGCACCAGATCGAATCCCTTGATGTACGTAATCGGATTCGAGCGCGGCGTGCGTCCGATCGGCGTCTGGTCCACCAGCACCACGTCACTCAGCCGCTCTACCCCCGCCAGCGATTTGTACACGCTCGACGGATCGGCGCCGTCGGTCTGCCCCAGCGCCCGCGCCACGGCCCTGTATAGCACCTGATGGATCAGCGTCGACTTGCCCGACCCCGAAACCCCCGTAATCGCCACCAGCAGCCCCAGCGGAATCTCCACGTCCATGCCGTGTATATTGTTGGCCTGCGCCCCGCGCAGCAATAGCCGTTCCCTCCCCGGCGCGCGCCGCCGCGCGGGCGCCGGAATCGATACCTGCCCTGATAAATATCGCCCCGTCAGCGAATTCGGGTTGGCCTCGATCTCCGCCAGAACTCCCTCCGCCAGCAGCTTGCCGCCATACTCCCCCGCCCCCGGTCCCAAATCCAGCAGATGATCGGCAGCCCGCAGCACGTCCGCATCGTGCTCCACCACCAGAATCGTGTTGCCCAGGTCGCGCAGTTCCTTCAGAATCCGGATCAGCCGCGCCGTGTCCCGCGCGTGCAGCCCGATCGATGGCTCGTCCAGCACATACAGCGCCCCCACCAGCTGCGATCCCAGCGACGTAGCCAGTTGAATCCGCTGCGCCTCCCCGCCCGACAGCGTCGATGCCAGCCGGTCCAGCGTCAGATATTCCAGTCCCACCGCATCCAGAAAACTCAGCCGCTGCCGCACCTCGTGAAGAACCTGCCCCGCAATCTCTTCCTGCATCGGCGAGAGCTTCAGCGCCCCAAAAAAATCCTTTGCCTGCGCAATCGTCAGCGCCGTCGCCTGGCAGATATTCCGGCCATCGATGCGCACTGAGCGAGCCTCGGCACGTAGCCGCTGCCCGCGGCAATCCGGGCACTCCGCATAGCCCCGGTACTTGCTCAGCATCACCCGCACGTGCAGCTTGTACCTCTTGCGCTCCATCTGTGCAAAGAAGCCGTAGACGCCCACAAAGCTGCCCTTGCCGCGCAACACCGTCTCCCGCGCTTGCTCGGGCAACTCGCGCCACGGCACATCCAGCCGAATGCCCAGCTCCGCCGCCTGCCTGCGCAGTTCGCTGAACCACGGCCGGTACTTGGGCCGGTTCCACGGATCGATGGCCCCATCATTCAGGCTCAACCCCTTGTCCGGAATCACCAGGTTCAGGTCGAAGTCCACCGTATTGCCGAATCCCTGGCAGCGCGGACAGGCGCCAAACGGATTGTTGAAGCTGAACAGCCGCGGCTCCGGCTCGCGGCCCGGCCGGTGGCAGCTCTTGCACTCATATGCGCCGGAGAAGCGATGCCGCTTGCGCTCCGCCGTTTCATCTCGCGGCTTCGGGGTCCCCACGGACACCGGGGCCCCCAGCAAGCGTTCTTTGGTTGCTGGGGTGGGGGATAGGTCTTCGTCCGTGGGGCGGGGAACTTCCTCGAAGATCACCTCGCCGCCCTCGCGGTAGGCAATCTCCGCCGCGTCCACAATCCGCGCTCGGTTCTCCGCGCTCACCACAATCCTGTCCAAAAGCACAAATACTGGAAGCGTGAAGTCCAGGTCCAGCAGCGACTCCGGCGTCGAAAACTCGAAGATCCTGCCCTGCTGGTACAGCCGGTTGAACCCATTCCCGCGCAACTCCGTCAGCCGCGCCTTCAGCGTCTCTGTGTGCGGCGAATCGCCTCCCGTCACCACCGGCTTGCCCTTTACCGCCGGCTTCGCCGTCCGTCCCACGGTTTTAGCCGCCGGCTTCGCTCCCGCCTCAACCGCCGGTGTCGCGTTCATCACTGGAAACAGCGCATTCAGCCGCGTTCCCTCGCCCAGCCCGAGCACCGCCTCGGCCACCTCGTCCATCGAATCCCGCTTCACCAGCCCGTCGCAGAAGACGCAATGCACCGTTCCGCAGCGCGCATACAAGAGGCGCATGTAGTCGTAGATCTCGGTCGCCGTGGCCACCGTCGAGCGCGGGTTGCGCGTCGAGTTTTTCTGCTTGATGGCGATCGCCGGCGCCAGGCCGTCGATCAGGTCCACGTCCGGCTTTTCGATCCGTTCCAGAAACTGCCGCGCGTAGGAGGACAGCGACTCGACATACCGCCGCTGTCCCTCCGCATAGATGGTGTCGAAGGCCAGCGAACTTTTCCCCGAACCTGAAACCCCGCTGATCACCGTCAGCTTCCCATGGGGAATCTCGCAGGAAATATTCTTCAAATTGTGTGTCCGCGCGCCGCGGATGGTGATGGCGTCATTCAAAGGGAAAGCACCGCAAAAAAGTCGTCCCGCCGCGTCCCTGTCTCCTCAGCGAGCCTCAGGACGCAACCGGCCATCATTCATTATAGGGGCAATCCATGCCGCACTTCCCCGAAACGCTTGCCGTTCAATCTGAGAAGTACCGGCCTTGAAGCGGCGCGCTGGTTGAGCGGCGCCATGGCGGCCCGTCAAATGTGCGTTCTCTCTCACGGGAATCCGCGCTGAAAGGCCTTTGTGGCTGTGCACGCGCACAAGTCTCCTGCCACGCTCTTCAAGCGCCTGCTGCAATCCTGAAAATGGTAAGGTCTTTGGATTCGACTTACATTGCAGCCTCGTTGATCCGTGCGTTGCTTCAGCAGAACTTAAGCTGCGATAGCGTTGAGCCGGAAATAACTCGACTGCAGATCGTCCTCTGATTCGCGGTCCAGCACTCCAGCCAGACCCATAAGGACAGCCGAAGCGCATGCCGGGCACTGCTTCGCGCAGTTGCCAACGCAGTTGCAATCCTGGCAAAGGTACGCATGGTCCAAGGGGAAGTGTTGCATGGTGGCGTGTTTCATAGGTTCACTCCGCTATTTGTTGTGTTGGGCAAGAGCGTTCGCGGTTCCGACCCCCAATCGCTCCTCCTTACTTATGGATAACGTAAGATGGCGCAAAGTTGCTTTTTCTTTCACTTTCCCCGCCGGCTGAACCCCGGCCAGCCAAGTAGAACGCCATCAACGGTTCCGTCAAAGCGGTGCGGCTGTGACTGCGCGTGATCACATACCGCTTGGGCACCTGTGACGGCGGTTGGTGCTGCCAAAGAGAATCGAAACATCGTTTTGAAATGGGCCAAATCTTGGTATTTCGGGTCCGGCAGAGGCCCTGCTGGGCACCTCTGTCAGTGGAATACAAGAAAAATCGCCGCGCAGTCATATCGGGGGTATATTGGTCTCTAGCCGGGAGAAAAGATGCAAATCCCGGCCAGGAAGGAACAGAAAGATGAAGCGTTTCGTGTTGAGAGCGATGAGCGCAATGGCAATTGCCGCCATGCTTGCGGCAACCTGGGCGTGGGCGCAATCAGGCGTGGCGGTCAATCCGGCTTACGCAAAACTATTAACTGCGGCGGATGTCTCCAAGGTGACCGGATTGTCCGGCGTCGTATTGGTCTCTCGGGATCCACACAAGGGCGCGGGCGGCGATCTTAACTTTGCCTTGCCCAGTGGGAAAATGATCCTGTTGGTCACTTTTCTGGACACAAAAAGCTACAACCAATCGAAAACTATGCAAGGCGTTTATGGCGGCGAAATCACGGGGGTTGGCGACCAGGCTTTCATCGGCAAGGTCATGGGAATGGAATCAATCCTCTATTTCCTCAAGAGCGCGCGGGGGGCGGCCCTGTCCTCTTTCATTGACACGGATCATGGTTGGCCGGGGAAGCCTTATGTGAGCCAGACCCAGTTGCGGCAGTTGGCCACACTGATGCTCTCGCGCATGTAATGAAATTGCTCCGTAGTTCAGTAACTGCATGATTTCGCACCGATCGGACCGGGAGCTGGTTTTTTGGCACACAAAGGAGGAATGAGAATGCGGGTATTTGTGGTTCGGGTTATTGGAGCATTGAACTGCGCTTTCAGCGGGATTGGTATGTGTATGTTCCTCTATCTTGTTAAGATCCACTGGAACAACTGGCCAGGGAATCCTGGACCACTTAGTTGGTGCATATTTGTAATCTTGAGCACGCTAAGTCTTTGTTTGGTTGGAGGTTTGGCATTTTATGGGGTTACCCTTCTCAAAGGCAACGAAGTTGGGCTACGCCCGACAAGGAACATTCTAATAGCCGAAATTGTCTATTTCGCTTTGGATGTTTGTCTATTTTGGAACCATATAGCCATATCTCATAGTGCCCTAACAATAGGATTTTGGGGGATCGCGGAAGGTCCCTTTATGCCGCAAATTGTGACAGGATACCCGGTATTCGGTCTGCTCGCGATCATCATTCTCATGCGTTTAGGCAGGCGCCCCAAATAACGCGCCTGTAAACGCTACGCCGACCACTCCTAAACAAAGCAGATAACGTAGTCTATTTTTCGCACATTTGATTTGAGTTTTATGCTTGGAGGTTGGTACAAGCAGGAGGAGCGAGACCTCTGAGGCAAGGGCGCTTGAAGGGGCTTGGGCCTGCATTCGTTTTCGTTCCATTCTTCGCCTCCTCAGCAGAGTTTTTGGGTTGATTCTGGTTCTGGGAGCCGTCCCAACGTTCGCGCTGGGGTGGGATAGATCGACTTACATACTCGCTTTTCGCACTCCGGCAGTCTCTTAAGGCGGGCAGCGAACCAACCGGCCCGCTGCCGCCTTGAATCGATCCAAACAGTTACTGTCTTTGAGCTGCTTACAGCAAAGGCGTCAGGGCTTGCAACGCCTTGTCGATGTGCTCGACCGAACGGATTCGCAACCCGGCATTCTCGGGTGTATCCTCTCCGTGATCCACGTCACGACGCGCCTCTCTCAACAGCCTCACCGCCGAGCGGATGGGCCAACCCGGATTGCCTTCGCTCTGCGGCGGCGGCGTGTGCCAGATGTTCTTACCATCGTCCAGCGCGGCCCTTTTCATTTCATCGAGGGCGCGGTTGATCTCTTTGATGGCATAATCGCGGGCGCCGGCCTGAGCTGGCCGGTGGTCCATCTCCAGATACGCGCGCGCCGTGCGCAGGTCGGAGATGGCGTGAAGATACGCGGGAAGTTGGGCATGTGCCTGAATTGCCGGCGCCAGGAACAGGAACGTGAGCAGCCCGAAGGCTGCCACTGCGAGGGATTTCATACTGCGCATTTCGGTTGTACCTTTCCTTGGAGATTACTCCAACTGCTCTGGCGAGAGAATACTCCTTTCCCCCCTCCTCGCGCCGCAGTAATCCAACAATCTTGTTATCCCGCTCTCCTTACTCCACCCCATCACCCGTCATCCTCGCTGCCCGCTCTGCCCCATGACGAACCGCCGGAACCACGCCCAATTCCCTCCCCGGCCCAGCCGCGTCGAACATACAGCCATTCCTGGCACAGCATAGCGCCCCATTAAACTGGTAGGTGAGGTATTCCGTGCTTCGTCTCGCCATTTTCCTCCTGCTCCTCGCCTCGGCCGCCGGCTCGGCGCAGAACTCCGCTCAAAATCCGGACAAGCAGGCCCCCGCCGCCACCCAGCCCGTCCCCCAGCCCGTTTCCGCCCAGGTCGCTGACGCCGAAGCCGCCATCGTCAAATCCGATTGGAAGACCGCCGAAGCCAGGCTGGACACCTGGCTCTCCGCCCATCCCGCCGACGCCCGCGCCCTCTTCGACGCCGGCTACGTGGCCGACGCCCAGAACCGCCTGGATTCGGCCGCCGGCTTCTACCACCGCGCCGTCGATGCCGATCCCCACTCCTTTGAGGCCCATCTCTCCTTCGGCCTGCTCCTGGCGCGACAGGGCAATCTGGCTGAAGCCCGTTCTGAACTGGTCATTGCCACCACCCTCGACCCCGGTCAGGCCGGACCCGCCGTCAAAGCCCGCGCCTGGCGTGCCCTGGCCCAGATCGACCGCAATACCGACACCACTGTAGCCTCCAACGATCTGCTCGAGGCCCTCAAACTCACCCCCGAAACCCCCGCCGACACCCTCCTGGCCGCCAGCCTGGCCGATCAGGCCGGCCAGTACGACACCGCCGAAGTCGCCTACCGCCGCATCCTCGCCAAGGACCCCAAATCCGCCCCCGCCAATGCCGGCCTGGCTCACATCCTCATCGCGCGCAAGCAGTATCCCGAGGCCGAAACCCTCCTCCGCGCCGCCCTCGAACAATCCGGCCAATCCCCCGCCGACCCGGCCCTCACCGCACAACTGGCTGCCGTCCTCGCCGCCCAGGACAAGGCTGAGGCCCTGCCCCTTCTCCAAAAGCTCCACGACGCCCACCCCGGCGACCCGGCCATCGCCCGCATGTTGGCTGAAGTCCTTGCCGAAGCTGGCGACCCCGCCGGTTCCGACCGCCTCTACGTTGGTCTGCTAGCCTCCAGCCCCACGGATCCCGCCCTTCTCATCGGCCACGGCCAGAATCTCATCCGCCAACTCCGCTACGCCGAAGCCTTTGCGGCCTTCGACAAAGCCACCCAGCTCGACCCCGCCAACCCCGACGGCTGGAGCGGCCTGGCCTTTGCCGCCTCCAAGGTCAATCAGCCTTCCGCCACCCTCCACGCTCTTACCATGCGGTCCAAGTTCCTTCCGGAAAATCCCTCAACATACTTCCTCTGGGCCAGCGCATACGATACCCTTCGCCAAAAGGCTGCGGCTATCGCGTACTACCATCAATTCCTGAATTCATCCGCCGGAAAATTCCCCGATCAGGAATGGCAGGCTCGCCAACGTCTCCTACTGCTCGAAAAAAAACACTGAGACTGGCGATGATGCGAACTTGAATTGCGCTGACCTCTGCACCATGCCGCAACTGTCGCAGTGAAAAAAGCCAGTCGTCACTCTTCAGTTGTCAGTTTTCATTTCAGTTTTTTGTTGCCCGCTGCCGGCAACGCTGACCCACCCACGCGCTCAGGCACTGAGGACTGTCCACTGACCACTGTAAGCTGTACACAGTGGCCGCTGATTTTGTTCCCATCTTTCAGGAGGAGTACCGGGCCTTGCGCCCCAGGGCGCCCATGCCCCCCATCGCGGTCCGTTTCCGCCGCTTTACCTCGCTGAACACCACCATCCGCCTGCGCGAAGGGCAGATTCGCGTCAACCTCTCAGACCTGCTGGAAGGCGCGCCCGAGCCGGTGGTCCGCGCCATCGCCCACATTCTCCTCGCCAAGCTCTACAAGAGGCCCATCGACGCCGCCCACAACCTGCGTTACAAGCGCTTCGCTTCCTCGGCCGCCGTCACCCGCCAAACCGAGTTGATCCGCGGCGCCCGCGGCAACAAGCGCTACTTCGGCCCCCAGGGCCGCTATTACAATCTTGAAGCCGTCTTCGACTCGCTCAACACGCGCTTCTTCGGCGCTCTTCTCGGCCGTCCCGAGCTCACCTGGAGCGAGCACACGGCCAAGCGATCTCTCGGCCATTACGACGCCGCCCACAACACCATCGTCGTCAGCCGCGTCTTCGACCGTCCTTCCAGCCCCCTCTACGCCCTCGAATATCTTCTCTACCACGAGATGCTTCACCTCAAGCATCCGGTCAGGAGGCGCGGTCTCCGCCGCTGCGTCCACTCCCCCGCCTTCAAAGCCGAAGAAGCCCGCTTCCCGCAATTGAAAGAAGCCCTCGCCTTCATCAAGCGGCTCTAGCGAAACGAGATACTGCCCTCTGCTGGCATCGGCTGGCATTCAGGAAAGCCGGCTCGTGCCAGTCAGGCTGCTGTTGGGACGCGGCGTCAGCCGCCCGGACGGCTTGGGCTGTGGCCGCAAGCCCGTTACTGATTAGTAAAAACTGGTGGTTACTTATGTCCACACTCCCTTCGTAATCTATGAACTGAGCAATACTGACCACGTATGAAATACCGGTTTCCCATAGACTCGTTTTTTTTAGAAACAACCCACGAAAAGGAAAAATCCGCTCGATCACGGTATAGCAATTGAGAAGATGCGCGATTATGACAAATCCCCCATCATACGTCTTCTCAATCAGCGCAAGACGAGTCCGCAATCTTGAGGTAGATTTTCCCCCGGAACACTCTGCGCGCCCTCAATGAGACTCTCAAGGAAAGCTGGAAAATGCCAAAGATTGTATTAGAGGGGTGTTGTGTGCCGAATCGCAATGTTTACCTGCCGCCCGATTTGGACGATTTCGTTTTGACCAGGGTCGAGGGCGGACGCCACTCGGATGCCAGCGAACTGGTGCAAGCCGCCTTGCGCGCATTGGAACGCGAGGAACGGACTAATGAGACAAAGCGCGCGGCTTTGCGTGCCGCCATGCAGGGGGCCGATGCCAGGAGCATGCCGGGAGGCGACGTCTTTCGGAAGTTGTGGCTCGCGCAGTTTAGGCAGTTTTCACAGCATGGTGAGCGGGATTGGCATGAGCGGCATTGGCATGAGCGGGATCGGCGTGAGCGGGATCGGCGTGTCCTGACCCGGCGGAAAACCGACTCGGCAGGTGGGCATAGTTCCGGACAAGAATCTGCGGCCGGCGATCGGCGTGAGCGGGATCGGCGTGTTCTAACCCGACGGAAAACCGACCTGGCAGTTGGGCACAGTTCCGGACAAGAATCTGCGGTCGGCGATTGAAGGGATACAGGACGGACGGGACGAAGTTCTGGAAGAGTCGGTTCCCCAGATCCCAGGTCCAGACACACCGCTCCGCAGGATCGGTGTAGTGGGTAAGTTTCCGGGTCGCCCGTCACTCTCTCGTCACCGCGCACAATAAGGAATATAAGAGGCCGCAAGTGAAGTAACAGGCTTTAGAAAACCTCTGATTAAGTTGGTGTTTTGAAAGGGCACGGTTTTACCCGGGGTCCCCATCGACAGGTCCTCGTCGATGCGGTATGACTTTAGCCGTGCCATAAATGACGCAAACCAACCCGGGCTTTAGCCCCTTAGAGATGTTCTTTTGTTGCCAGGATGCCATTTATGCAACCAGTTCTACGCCTTCGCCACCGCCGCTTCCGGCCCAGTCACCGGCCGCCCAGCCGCCCACCATATCAGCGCAATCCCCGCAATCACCGATCCCGCGTTGGCCAGTTGCGCATTCGATAACCCCCACAGAACCTTGGGGTTGCGCCGAACCAGTTTAGAGCATACGCTGATAGCACCGGCAAGGTCGTCGGTGAACCGAGAATCGTCATGAACTGGACACAACTCCTGAAGAACGAGATTGAAACTACCTACTCGACCACCACAAAACTCCTGGATAAGGTAGATCCGGACAGTCTCGATTGGAAGCCAAAAGGTGGCAGCAACTGGATGACTGTCGGCCAGCTCCTAAGACACATCGTTGATGCATGTGGCCCTGGTTGCAGAGGATTTGTAACCGGTGACTGGGCACTCCCGGCGGGCAAGACCTGGGAAAACCTCGCCCCGGAGGAAATGCTTCCGCCCGCCGAAAAACTGCCCTCGATTGACAGCGTGGAAAAGACCAAGGATTTACTCGCAAAGGACAAGACCATTGCCCTTCAGATGATCGACCAAGCCGGTGAGAATGATCTGGCCAATAAGGAGATCGCTGCTCCCTGGGCTCCTGGGGTAGCATTTGCCCTTGGCTTCCATCTGCTTAAGATGATTCAGCATCTCGAACGGCACGAAGGCCAGCTCTTCTACTATCTGAAGCTTCAAGGGAAGCCTGTTACTACCGTGGACCTCTGGGGCGAGTCCTGAACAGTTGTGCGTTTGCGAAATGATCCGATGGTCCGCCAGAAAGATACATTTTCCCCCTTGCGATGGGATCGTAGACAATGCGGAATCTGGCCCAGTACCCGCTGTCACCACTAGTTCGGACAGAAACCCTACGCCACCTTCGCCGCCGCCTCTCCCGGCCCAGTCACCTGCTGCCTCGCCGCCAGCCAGATCAGCACAATCCCCGCAATCACACAACCCGCGCTGGCCAACTGCGCGTTCGTTAATCCCCAGAGAATCCTCGGGTTGCGCCGGATAAATTCAACCAGAAAGCGAGCCGTTCCGCTCAGCAGCAGATACTCGCCTATGATCGCGCCCCTGCCCCGCTGTTTTCCTCCGCGCCACCACAGCCACGCGCCGATCGCGAACTCCGCGGCCATCTCATAAAGCGGTGTCGGATGCACCCGCACAAACGGCGGCGTCGGGTCGATCCCGTGCGGAAAGCTCATGCCCCAGGGCAGTTTGGTCGCGATGCCGTAACATCCGTCGCCGGAGAGAAAGCAGCCGAAGCGCCCGATCCCGTGGCCGATCGCCGCCGCCGGAGCGGCCAGGTCCAGCATCCGCAGCCCGCCGATCTTGGCCCGCCACCCCATGAACACCAGCGCGATGATGCCACCGACCACTGCGCCGTACCAGGCAAAACCAGCCGGGTCCCAGAGCACCCGCCAGCCCATCTCACGAAACTCGATCGGGGTGTCGATGACATGCCACAGTTTGGAGCCCACTATGGCCGCCACCACCGCAATGGCCACCATGCCCACCGCGTCCGCATCGATGTGCGCGCGCCGGAAGCCCCGGTCCAGGATAAAAGCGCCCACCACGGCAGCCACCCATATCGTCAGCCCGTAGGTCGCCAGGTTCAGGTGCCAGAAATACAAATTGAGGTGCAAATAAGGCAACATATCTCTTCAAGTATAGACGCCCCAGTGCCGGAACGTCGCGCCCAGCACCCGCTCCGCGATTTGCCCAGTCCACAATGGGTCCGCGCTACGATTTTTTCACAGGCGCACTTGCCCGCCGGGCCTGCATTCGCGCCATACTGTTTGCATGGCTACCGTCCCCTCCCCCGGTCTTCAGGTCCTCTATACCCGTGAGCAGATCGCCGAACGCGTCGCCCAGTTGGGCGCCCAGATTACCCGCGACCTGAACGGCGAAAAGCTGGTCATGGTCGGCGTGCTCAAGGGCGCCGCGCCCTTTCTCGCCGACCTGGCGCGTTCCATACAGGCAGACGCCACCTTCGACTTTGTCGCCACCTCCAGCTACGGCAAGGGGCAGCGCACCTCCGGCGCGGTCCGGCTCACCAAGGACCTCGATGAGTCCATCGAGGGCAAGAACGTCCTCATCGTCGAGGACATCCTCGACACCGGCCTCACCCTCGCCTACCTGCGCAAGCTTTTATTGCAGCAGCGCCCCAAGACCCTGCGCATCGTCACTCTGCTCGACAAACCCTCCCGCCGCATCGAAAAAATCGAGGCCGACTACGTGGGCTTTTCCATTCCCAATCTCTTCGTCATCGGATACGGCATGGACTACGCCGAACGCTACCGCAACCTCCCCGACATCTGCCTGATGACCCCCGACCATCCCGAGTAGCCGGCCCGGCGGTTGGCGCAGTCTGCAACTGGAGCCGCTCCATTCGCATCCATTCATTTGGTCCGGCCATCCGCAAAGCTCTATACTCATCTCCCGTAGACTGCCCGGCGAGCCGGCCTTTCAGAGCGGCATCATCCCCCAAGGAGCATCCCCATGGCTGTACTGACTCCCCTCAACGAAGCGGACCTCGATTTCGACCACGGCAGCTTCGATTCCGCCGCCTTCACCGCGCGCGCGCTGTCCAGTTGGCAAACGCTGGCCGCCGTCATCGACCACACCTTGCTCAAGCCCGAAGCCACCCGCGAACAGGTCGAAAGCCTCTGCCGCGAGGCCATCCGCTACCGCTTTGCCTGTGCCATGGTCAACCCCGTCTGGGTCCCCACCGCGGTTTCCGCCCTCTCCGGCGCAGGCGTCCCCGTGGGCGTCGTCATTGGCTTTCCCCTGGGCGCTTCCCTGGTCTCCACTCTGCGCCAGGAAGCCGCCGCTCTCACCCGCCTGGGCGCGCGCGAGCTGGACATGGTCTTGCCCCTAGGCCAGCTCAAAAGCGGCAACCATCACGCCGTTCGCCAAACCATCCACGCCGTCGCCGCCGTCGCCCATCATCACGGAGCCCTGCTCAAGGTCATCCTTGAGACCGCCCTGCTCACCGTGGAAGAAAAACTGCGCGCCGCGGAGATCGCCATCCAGGCCGGTGCCGACTTCCTCAAGACCTCCACCGGCTTCGCCTCCGGCGGCGCAACCCCGGCCGACGTGGCCCTGCTCCGCGGCGTAGCCGGCGCCCGTTCCGGCGTCAAAGCCTCCGGCGGCATCCGCACCCTCGCCCAGGTCCGCGCCCTTCTCGAAGCCGGCGCCAACCGCATCGGCGCCTCCGCCTCCGTCGCCATCGTCCGCGAGCTGGGAGCCGAGTAAAAAGCAAACGATCAGGGATTAAGAATGATCAGGGTAGTGGTGCAGTTTTGTTTTCGACAAGTAACTTGACAAACCGGCGGAACCGGCATTAACTGCTATGCGACAGTGTAATGCTGTGCGGCAGTGCTTTCGGCGCAAACGCCCCTTGCTCCCGCCATTTGAGCGATTGTTTGCGTAAGCGCACGTATTCGCTCCCAGGAAGCTAGCGCTGTTCCTTGTCACGGTTCATTGAATCAAACAGACAACATTGAGAATCGCGGAGATACGTATGAAAACCCCCAGTTCATTTGCAAGCACTTCTGCATCAAATTCCTCGCCATCTGCGCCCAGGCCGCTCTTCCGGGCGGCTTTGGTTACGCTCGCAACGCTCGCAATCGTGTCGATAACTCCCTGGGGATGGGCGCAAACCGCCAATCGAGTCACGCAGGATGTCGATGCCGCCCAGGTGCAGGCCCTGCCCAATCATCATCCGCAGTGGGCCAACGCAAGCAACGATGCCGGCCTGGCGCCGGCTAAGCTCGTGCTGGATCAAATGACAATCGTTCTGGCGCGATCCCCGGAGCAGGAGTCGGCCTTCGAAAAGTTGCTCGCAGACCAGCAAAACCCCGCTTCGCCGGACTACCATCGCTGGCTCACTCCTGCCGAGGTTGGGGAGCGCTTCGGACTCTCCGAGCAGGATATCGAAAGCGTGACCGGCTGGTTGCAGTCGCAGGGCCTGCACGTCAACTGGGTTGCGCCAAGCCGGATATTTATCGGATTCGGCGGCACAGCGGCAGACGTGGGTCGAGCCTTTCAGACAGAGTTGCATTACTACAACGTGAATGGCGTGCGGCGCTTCTCGGTTTCATCCGACCCCATGATCCCGGCAGCTTTGGTCCCGGTGATTAAAGCTATTCGCGGCCTGTACACCATCGATGAGCGTCCGGCTCACCACGTGACTGCGGTGCAATCGGATTCCCCGCAAATGACTATTTCTTCCGGCGGAACCACATACCACTTCCTTGCCCCCGCGGATTTCGACACCATCTACGATGTCCCATCCAGTCTCACTGGCGCCGGCGTGACCATCGGCATTGTGAGCTGGTCGCGAACGGATTTTGACGATTTTAGCAACTTCCGCTCAAAGACTGGGTCCACCTTTGCCAATCCAACGGAAATCATCCCCACTGCCTACGGAGGCATTGACCCGGGCGCCGCGTGTACCACTACAACCTGCGGAGCTACCGCCCTCGGAGCACAGGGCGAGGCAACGCTGGATGTGACGCGCGCGGGTAGCGTAGCTCCGGGCGCCACTCTCTTGCTGGTGGTTTCCGCCCCTTCCAACCCTATCTCCACGAACAACGATGGCATCGGCGCGGATGCGCAGTATCTGGTGGAAACCACACCCGTTCCCGCGCAGGTGATGAACATCAGCTTCGGAGCTTGCGAGTCGTCGGCTGGCGCGTCCGGCGTTGCCTTCTGGAACACGCTGTTTCAGCAGGCCGCCGGGGAGGGAATCTCGGTCTTCGTTTCCTCCGGCGATTCCGGCGCCTCCGGGTGCGACATTAGCTTTACGACGCCGCCCGCGAGCCCCTCTGCCAACAGTCCGAATTACATCTGCTCCTCCAGCTATGCCACCTGCGCCGGTGGAACCGAGTTCAACGACACCAGCAACCCCTCAACCTACTGGAGTTCCAGTAATAACTCCAGTACCCTCGCCTCGGCCCTCAGCTACATCCCGGAGGGCGCCTGGAACGAGCCGCTGAACTCAAGCTCTAACACGCAAGCGGCGTCCTCCGGCGGCGGCGTAAGCAACTACATCCCTACCCCAAGCTGGCAGACGGGGACAGGAGTGCCCACAGCCAAGGCCGGACGCTATACGCCGGACATTGCCTTCTCAGCCTCCGCTCACAATGGCTATTTCGCCTGCTTCGCTGCCGGCGGAGGCAGTTGTGTCAGCTCAGGCGGCACATATCATTTTTCGGTCTTCTCCGGCACCTCGGCGGCGGCTCCCGGCATGGCAGGCGTGGCAGCGATGCTCGATCAGAAACTTTCAGGCGCGCAAGGCAATCTGAACCCGGGACTCTACACAACGGCGGCAAGTTATCCGGCCGCGTTCCACGACGTGACGGTGGCCACCAGCGGCGTGACGGGCTGCAGCGTCGCCACTCCCAGCATTTGCAACAACAGCATTCCCTCGCCAACCGCGCTGACCGGCGGCCAGGCGGGTTATCTGGTGACGGCCGGATATGACGAGGTAACCGGGCTCGGATCGCTGGACGTGGCGAACTTCATTGACAACTACGTCACAGCCGCCCCGGCGGCCACCACAGGCGCGGCCTCCGCGATCACCTACAGCGCCGCCACGCTGGCCGGCACAGTGAACCCCAACGGGGCCGACACCCTCGCCTGGTTCCTGTATGGAACCAGCAGCACCCTCGCCGGAGCCAGCCAGACCACTTCCCAGGCACTTTCTGGAACAACAGCAACCGCGGTCACCGCCAACCTGACTGGATTGACCGCTAGTACGACGTATTATTTCCAGGCCGTGGCCCAGAACAGTATCGGCACGACTAAAGGGGCTATCAACTCCTTCACCACATCCGCCGTCCCGCTTGCCCCGTCAACCACCACAGGTCCGGCCTCCGCTGTAACCGACAGAACCGCGACGCTGAACGGCACGGTGAACCCGAATGGAGAGGACACCCAGGTCTGGTTCCTCTACGGCACCGGCAGCACACTGAGCGGAGCCAGCCAGACGGCTTCACAGGACCTGGGCTCTGGAACAACAGCATCCCCGGCCACCGCCAACCTGACTGGACTGACCCCCAGTACGACGTACTATTTCCAGGCCGTGGCCCAGAACGCCACCGGCACGACCAACGGAGCCATCAACAACTTCATCACCCCTGCCCCCCCCTTCACCCTTACCGGCACGGCGGTCTCTGTCGCCCCCGGCGCAACCACCGGAAACACCTCGACGATCACCGTGACGCCGTCCGGTGGATTTACCGGCGCGATCAGCCTGAGTTGCGACATTAGGCCTGTGGCCGCCAGCGATCCGGCGACGTGCGGCATTCCGGCTTCAGTTACCATCAGCGGCGCGACGGCGCAAACGGCCACGCTGACCGTGTACACCACGGCGCCCACCAGCGGCGCCCTGGTCTATCCCACGCGTCCCGGAGTTCCCTGGTACGCGGCGGGCGGCGCCACCCTGGCCTGCCTGCTCCTCTTCGGCATCCCGGCGCGGCGGCGTAGCTGGCGTGCGATGCTCGGAATGGTGGCGCTGCTGGCAGCCATCTCCAGCGTTGTCCTCGGATGTGGAGGGGGAGGAAATAACAATAATCAGGGCAATACCGGCACCACGCCGGGCAGTTACGTCATCACCGTAACCGGCACGTCGGGCGCCGACACGGAAACGGGCACGGTTGCCCTCACTGTGCAATAGCACGCACCGGCATCAAGCGGCCGCACCCCTTTCCAGGAGATGCGGCCGCAAGTTGCCTGTGCTTGTCTCGCCTCTGAGATCTGGAAATTGTCAGCCGCTGCCGGTGTTCCTGCCAACCCGGCAACAATCCCATACCATCTGTAGGTTCCCCGCCCACCCTCGCCGCTCTCCCTGATCTCTGATCCGATTGACTCAAAGTGACAACCAATCCCCCGGAGCACCTTTGCATACCGCCCAGGAACGCCTCAACCACCCAGCCCGCAACGTCTACGGAAGCCTGTGCCTGCCCGGCGACAAATCCATCAGCCATCGCTACGCCGTGCTCGGCGCCTTCGCCTCCGTCGCTATCGTCCGCGAGCTGGGAGCGGAATAGGCAGCTGACGTGCCGTGTGCGGGATCTGCTGGGTATGGTTGCCGGATCGCAATCTTGCCCCTTCCGATAAAGTTATGACTTACCGCAGAGCCGGTAAACTGAATCGTGTAGAACAAAGGAAGAGGAAGTGGTGTCTGAAGAGAAAGCGATGAAAGCGCTCGCTTGAGTGGACGAGTTCCGGACGGCGCGGAATCGCCCGGTCTTCCGCCGCTGATGTTGTGTTAATCTTACAATTCTCATCAAGGGCGTTATAATCATCAAGAATCCAGGGCGAAATGGCGATCTCGAACGAGAACAGGACTGTGCAGCGGACTTTATTGCCGCGATGTGAGGTCGAGCTTGGCATAGTCTGCCCTATGGCGAACGAGGGAGACGAAGCTGTACAGTTCTGCCAAGCAGTGTTGGAACAGTGTTCGGGATTTCGGAAGGTCACGTTTTTCGCGATCTTTGATCGTGTTACTAAGGATGAGAGCCTTAATAAAATGCGCCAACTGGAGCGCAGTGAGCCGCGGGTGCGTGTGGTTTGGGCTCCTGAAAACCGGTGTGTGGTGGACGCTTATTTGCGCGGCTACAAAGAGGCACTGGATGCCGGAAGCGACTGGATTCTTGAAATCGATGCCGGATTTAGCCATCAGCCCGGCGATATTCCACAGTTTTTCGATGCCATGGAAAAAGGAATGGATTGCGTTTTCGGGAGCCGCTTTATAGGCCGCTTCGAAAATAGTTCGATCAAGCGCCGCTTTATCAGTTGGGGTGGAACCCTGCTAGCAAACCTTCTGCTGGGCACTCGGCAGACGGACATGACCAGCGGATTCGAGTTGTTCTCCCGCCGGACCCTTAGCATGGTCATGGGCAGGGGGATTCAGTCCAGGGCACACTTCTTTCAGACTGAGATAAAAACTTATTGCAGGGGCCTGACGTTCGTCGAGGTTCCGATTACCTACCGGTCCGCGAGTCCGCGTCTTGGCACATCTGCGTTTAGGGAAGCATTTCAGCAACTATGGCGCCTATTTCAGCTACGTCTCAAGGAGCAACTGTGAAGGATTCCGCTTGGGGGGGCCCCGTCAGTGTTGTTGTCACTTCCATCTCCGCGCCGAATTCTGAGTTGCGGGAATTGGCGAACCAGTGCCAGGCTCGCGGGTTTTCGTTTTACTTGATCGGCGACGTGCCCAGTCCGGCTGATTTCGCTATCGATGGATGCGAGTTTTACAGCCTGGAGCGGCAGAAGGAATCGGGCTTCAAGATTGCGGAACTGATGCCTACGCGGCATTACTCGCGGAAAAACATAGGTTATTTACTGGCGATCCGGACCCGGCCCAACTTGCTGCTTGAGACCGATGACGACAATATGCCGTTGCGGGAGTTTTGGAGTCCGAGGAAGTTGCGGCTGCGCGTACCCGCTCTTTCCGGCAACGGCTGGTCGAACGTCTATAGGTACTTTTCAGAGAGCAATATCTGGCCGAGGGGGCTTCCTCTGGATGCGATTCGTGCGCATTTGCCGGAGTTTGAGGCGTTAGCGGAAATGGAATTGGACTGTCCGATTCAGCCGGGACTTGCAGATGAAGACCCCGATGTGGACGCGATTTACCGGCTGCTGCTTCCGCTCCCGGTAACCTTTCGAACTGACAGGCGGCTTGCGCTGGCAGCTGGTGCCTGGTGTCCATTCAACAGTCAGAACACAGCATGGTTTCCAGTTGCGTATCCTCTGCTTTATTTGCCCTCTTACTGTTCTATCCGCATGACGGATATTTGGCGGAGCTTTGTGGCGCAGCGAATTGCGTGGGAAAACGGATGGGGCGTGTTGTTCAAGGGGCCGGATGTGTATCAGAAGCGAAACGAGCATAACCTAATGCGGGACTTTTCCGATGAGGTGCCGGGGTATCTAAACAACCGCGCCATCGGATCCCGGTTGGCTGAACTGAAATTGGAGGCGGGGCCAGAGAACATCGGAAACAACTTGATCCGATGTTACGAGGAGCTGGTTCGAATGAACCTCGTTCCTTCGAAAGAAATTGATTTGGTCAATGCGTGGCTGCAGGATATTGCTCTGCTATGTTAGTGCAGCTTGCCATAAGCATGGGGTGCCTCGCAGGATGGGCAGGAGAGCCATGCGTGGACTGGCAGAGAACCGCGAGCATGCTTGAACGGGTAAGCCTGCCGACTCAATCTCCTGAATGGTAAGTGGGAGATATCCTTGATGAAATTTAGTTGCAAACCCGAGCTTGATCATAACTCGACTTCAGATATGATGCCTCTTGTCCGTTGGCAGGAGAAAGTGTTTCTTGCCGCCATCGTTTTCCTTCTACTGCTTATCGAACTTAGGGCCGCTGCGCTTCGTCCGCTTTGGTTTGATGAACTCAGCACATTAACCGTTTCGTCTGTTCCCACTATAAGAGGAATGCTTCGCGCAATGTCCGCGGATGGGAATCCGCCACTTTACTTTCTCCTTGCCCGGTTCTGCCTGCATCTCCCCATGCCTGTTGAAATCGCATTGCGCCTTCCGTCGATCGCCGCAAGCGACATCACTGCCTTGATGATATTTCTCTTCGTCAGGCGGAATACTGGCAGCATCTTCGCATTCCTTGCGATGAGCGTTTTTCTTGGGAGCCCATTCATGCCTTTTGCAGCACTCGAGGCGCGTTCCTATGCTTTATTGTTGTGCTTTACGAGTGTCGCTATTTGCTGTTGGCAATCCGCGGCACAAGGGATGAGCAGGCGTTTGGCGCTTGCGGGCATTACCGCGAGCATGGCGGGGGCGATCTTCTCGCATCACTACGGAGTCATCTATGTGACTCTTCCTCTCTTGGCCGGTGAGGGCGTACGCGCCTGGCAAAGACATAGAATTGATTTTGCTGTGTTTACTTCAATGCTGGCAGGGGCTGCCACGCTTATCATTACGTTCCCCCCGATGCTGCACGGACAGGCCGGCCTATTAAAGGCGGTAAAGCTCTGCCCAGTCTTTTGGTCGCGTCCCGGGATAATGTCTTTGTTGTTATATCTGGATACTGTGCCGATACCCAGCCTAATATCCTTTTTGGCTGCCGTATTGCTTTGCGTATTTCTGAGATACGTTGTCTTTGCTCGGAATCGGATATCCGGAGCGCTGACTCAACCAGTGTCTCGGGTTCGGATTCAGGATTTAGCGGCCGCATCGGCGCTTGTTCTTGTTTTGCCCATTATGCTTCTCGTTACCAAACTTGGTACCGGCTATTTCTGGGGAAGATATGCAATCGGCTCATCGCTCGGCGTGGCCTTGGTTTCTGGGTTGCTATTTTCACGTTTGAATGCGCGCTCTCCCGGGATCAATGCGTTCGTTCTCACAGTAATCATCTACAGTTTTTCGACAGCATTGTTCGGATTTTGGCGTTTTGGTCCATCTGATGAAACCTCTGGAGTTCAATCCCATCCGGTATTCCTCTCCGCTCCCGCACGAGAACCGATTGTGATTGCAGACGCTGTTATTTTCTGGCCTACGTGGTGGTACAGCGATCCCGGCGCCCGCGCACGCCTGCATTATCTTTCGGATCTCAGCTACGCAGTGAAGCAACCAGATTTCATCCCCGAGTACGCGCTCACACTCGAACAGCCTTATGGGGCTCCAAAGCTGGATAATTATATGGAATTCCTCGGTTCCCATCATCAGTTTCTTCTCTATTGCTCGGGAATTCCAAGACTTGAGTGGGTGAAGACCCGGCTGAGCAATGACGGCTGGCATCTCATCCCGATGAGCAGCTCCGGCAAGGAAGTTCTGTATCAGGTTGACCGGCCGTAGCAGTTGTTAAACTTGAAAGAGCCCCCACACCTCGGAGCGCCCTTGCATACCGCCCAGGAACGCCTCATCCGCCCCGCTCGCAACGTCTGCGGAAGCCTGCGCCTGCCCGGCGACAAGTCCATCAGCCATCGCTACGCCATGCTCGGCGCCTTCGCTGAAGGCCTCTCCCGCTTCACCAACTTCTCCACCGGCGCCGACTGTGCCTCGACCTTATCCTGCATGCAAGCCCTTGGCGCTAAGGTCAATAGAATCAAGGAAGGCGAAGTCGAAGTCAGCGGCGTCTCCGGCCGCGTAATCCCCGCCAACCACCCCCTCGACTGTGGCAACTCCGGCTCCACCATGCGCATGATCTCCGGCCTCTTGGCGCCCCAGCAAGGCAGCTTTACCCTGGTCGGAGACGCCTCGCTCTCCCGCCGCCCCATGGAGCGCATCCGCAAACCTCTGGAATCCATGGGCGCAAAGCTCACCCTCACCGACGGCCACGCACCCCTGACCATCCAAGGTTCCCCGCTCCAGCCCATCGATTACGCCACCCCCGTTCCCAGCGCCCAGGTAAAGACCTGCGTCCTTTTGGCTGGCCTTCAAACCCCAGGCAACACCAAAGTGCGAGAAGCACTCCGCACCCGCGACCACGGCGAACTGGCCCTTCGCGCCTTCGGCGCCACGCTCACCCGCACCCTCGACTCCGTCTCCATCTCCGGCCCGCAATCCCTCCACGCCATCAGCGCCGCCGTCCCCGGCGACATCTCCTCCGCCGCTTTCTTCCTCTGCGCCGCGGCTCTCTTTCCCGGCTCCAGCCTTGTGCTTGATTCGCTGGGACTTAACCCCACTCGCGCCACGCTCCTCGACGTGCTCACCGCTCTCGGCGCGCGCATCGCCGTCCTCAATCTTGAAGAAAAGAACTCCGAACTGGTGGGCACGGTCCAAATCTCCGCCCCACCCCAGGGCCTTGGATCGACAGAGGTGAGCGGCGCACTCGCCGCCCAGCTCATTGACGAGTTGCCGGTGCTGGCGGCCATCGCCCCCTACACCGGCGGCGGCATCCGCATCCGCGATGCCAAAGAACTCCGCGTCAAGGAATCCGACCGCATCGCCCTGATTGTAAAGAATTTGCGCGCCATGGGTGCCGAAGTTACCGAATTCGAGGACGGCCTCGACGTTCCCGGCAGCCAGACCCTCCACGGCGCTGCCATCGACTCCGGCGGCGATCACCGCATCGCCATGGCCTTCAGCGTGGCCGCTCTGCGGGCCCAAGGCGAGACGTTGATTCAGGGCGCCGAATCCGCCGCCATCAGCTTCCCTGAGTTCTTCAATCTCCTTGACCTGGTCGCGGAGCGGTAAACGAACGCAGCCTCGATGTAGATGAAAAGAAAAGGCCTGCCGAGCATGAAAGCTCGACAGGCCCTGGCTGTTCCTTGATGCCGCGTTACCGCGACGCCGGTGAAGTCGTCGCGGGCTCCTTGCCCGTCTTGGCAGGCTCCAGTCCGGGCACCACGGGCGTCGTCCTCACATCGCCGGTAGTGGCCTCGCCCAGGTTGATGCCGTAATGCTGCAGGGTGGTAGCCAGCATCTGATACAGCCCCGCGCGATCCTTGGCATAGTTCGCCTGGGCCGCGATCAGAGTATCCTCCGCCGAGGCCAGGTTGCGCTGCTGCTGCAAGACAAGCGCCGTGGTGGACGCGCCCAGCCGCAGCTTCTTCTGTTCCGCGTCCAGGCTTTGCCGGTTATAGTCCCTGGCGGCGAGGTCGGCCTCAACCTGCGCCCGGTCGTTGGTCAACGCGAACTGCTGATTCACAACCTGCATGCGGATTTGTGTGTAGAGCTGCTCCAGCCGCAGCTCTGCCTGGCGGTATTCGAGCAGCGACCGCGCCTGTTGCGCCTGCGCCGGCCGGTTGCGGATGGGAATCGTGAGGTTGAAGCCGGCGCCCTTGTCCGGCGCTGTGTTGTTGAAGAGGTTCTGCACGACCGTCCCATAACTGGTGGTTGGGTAGGTGCCCGGGGGAACCGGGACTCCAGGATTAAGAAAGTTCTCAACGTCCGGGTTTTGCGAACCACCCAGGGCGCTGGAATCATAGAAGCCGTAGACATCGAGCGACGGCAGCAGCGCATTGCGCGCGCCCCGCAGCGTGATTTCGTTCACTTTCAGCTGCAGCGCCGCCTGCTCCAACTCCGGCCGCTGCTTGAAGGCCAGCTGCACCAGGTCCTCCACCGGCTGCTTCTCCTCGGGAATCTCCTCGATGCTCACGCGGTCGGTGGGGATAACCGCCGCGGCCGAAAGCGCCGCATCGTTCAGGTTGCGCGCGATGGCCTGCTTCATGATCTGCTGCTGGTAATTCAGGGCCAGCTGCGAACTGATGAGGGACTGCTTGTCTAGAGCCACCGACTGGTCGGCGTTCAGTACGTCGAGCGGCGCCATGGTGCCGATCTCCAACTGCTTGCGGTTGTCGCTCGCCACCTTGCTGCTCTGTTCCAGCGCGCGCTCCTTGGACTGCACATTCTCATAGGCCTGCACCAGGCCCCAATAGATGTTTTCAATCTGGTTGACCGTGTACAGAATCTGTTGCCTGAACGAAGAGTCTGTAATCCGGCGGTTGTCGATGGCCTGGTACATGAAGCGCTTGTTCACCCAGATGCCGGCGCCCTGCAACAGGTGCTGCGTCACTTTGGCGTTGAATGTGGAACTCAACTGCGGGCTATAGTCGCTGAAGGGGTTGTCGGTCGTGATGCGTTGGTTGTTAAACGACGCGGTCAGCGCGGTTCCGGTGACAAAACCCTGGGTGTACGTGAAGTTGTATTGGTTGGTGTTGGTGGTCAATGAAGACAATCCGCCGGAGAACAGCGTATTGGACTGCGGCGAACTGGCCCGCTCCAACTGAATGGTGCCGGTGACCGAAGGATCGAGGTTCTCCGGGGCAGGGCCGGCGCCCTGGGTCGTCTGCACCAGGCCGGCAACGCCCGAGGCCCCGCCGCCGGAGCCTACGCTCGTGCCGCCCGGGCCGCCCCCGGCGGTTACCGTGGAGGAGGAACCGGTCAGCGTGTTGCTGACCACGCCTGTGCTGACGCCAAACGGCACCTGTCCGGCGCGCGAACGCAGTATATCGGTGTCCGCAATGTCCAGATTGTAGCGGGCGATGGCAATGTCGTAGTTGTTCTCCAGCGCCAGCGCCAGCGCGTCGGAAAGGCTCAGGTAAATCTTGCCCTCCTTCACCAGGTCGCCCAGGCGCACGGAATTCGCAAAGCTGGCCTTGGGTATGGTTGTGGGCCGGTACGCGCTGATCGGGTCGCCTATCATCCGGCCCGCGGGCTTTGAAAAATCGCGCCCGGACGAACGCAGGTTCAACGGCTCCGTCAGCACGGGCGCTGGCGCCGCTGGCAACGCGGACGCGGCTTTGTCCTCGGCTTTAGCCCCGGCCCCAATCTGCTGGGCAAATCCTGTAGGCACTCCCAACGTCAATACCAGCACCGCCGCCGCTATCGCGTACAGCCCTTTGCCTGCCTGTCCGCGAACTTTGCGCGCGGCCCTCTCCTGCTGCTCAAACACACGTTTACCGTACAAATGCATGGTTCCTCTCCACTGATTGCTGAGGCATGTGGGGTGCCATTCTTCAAGACGCCCGGCGAGCCTCTCCGGACGCAATTTTGTGACTCGCTAGGACGATTTTCGCTTCCAGCCCACTCTCCAGGCTCCTCTGGCAATACGTGCGCGGCGCCCGGCTGGTTCCCGTACGTTCGTTTCCTGCATCCCGATCTTCACTATTCCCGGCCTCCTGACCGCCGGCGCACGAGGAAAGCTGAGTATATCCCATGCGCACTCTCCGCTCAGGTAGCCTCGCTGTCGGGTAACCTGTGATCTGGGGGCCTGTGACTGATTTCGCCCAACCCGTTCCCAACCCGCAAACCTGGAAGCTCACCCTGGCCTACGATGGCACGGACTTCCGGGGCTGGCAGGTGCAGCCCGGAGAATCCACCATCCAGGGAGAGCTCCAGGCGGCGCTACGCCGCGTCACCGGCGAATCCCCCCTGCCCCAGGGCTCAGGACGCACCGACGCCGGCGTCCACGCCCTCGGTCAGGTGGCCAGCTTTCCATTGCAGGCCCTCATTCCTCCTGGAAACCTGCAACGCGCCCTCAACCGGACCTTGCCCCCATCCATACGCATCCTGGAAGCGAGAACGGTGCCAGGCGCCTTCCATGCGCGCCACTCGGCGGTGGCCAAGACCTACGAGTATCGCGTTTTCCGTGAACCGCTTTGCCCCCCTTTTCTGGCCCGGTATGTCTTCGCCTGCCCCTGGCCAATGGATGTGGAAGCCCTGCAAAGGTCAGCTCGTCTATTCGAAGGCCAGCACGACTTCCTGAGCTTTGTCGCCGCCGATCCCGACTTGGCCACCCGCAGCCTCGATTCCGACCCGGAACTCGACCAAAAAGTAAAAGCGCCCACGGCGCAGCCGCCAAAGCCGGCAACCGTTCGAACCATCTTCTCCTCGGCGTGGGAGCGGCAGAAGACCCAGGCTGGCGATCTCCTGGTCTACCGCGTCCGCGGCAACGGCTTTCTGCACCACATGGTCCGCAACCTCGTTGGAACCATGCTCGATGTGGGCCGCGGCCATCTCAACATCGAAGAGATCCCTGCAATCATCGCCGCCCGCTCCCGCTCCGCCGCTGGCCCCACCGCCCCGGCCCGAGGGCTGTTCCTGCATTCGGTCGAGTACCCGCTCGCCGAAGATTCGCCCATCGGCGACTGATTTACCACTGGCAGAACCCGCACTCCGCCCTCGCGCACACCGCCCCTGCTACCCTGAAACAGTCTCCATGCCGCTCGATAGCCGCATCTCGGCCTTCTCCCGCGTAACGGCGCTCGCCGCGCAGCAGCCGGTCCACGCCGCCTTCGCCTGGCTGCACGGAAATCCAAAGCGGATGATGGACTGGCAGGCGCAGCTGGTGGCCATTCCCGCGCCGCCCTTCGGCGAACAAGCCCGCTCCGAGTGGCTCGAGGCCCGCTTCTCCGAGGCCGGTCTCACCCGGGTGCATACCGACGCCGCCGGGAACGTCTGCGCGTTCCTGCCCGCTGCAAAGCTGCCGCCCGAAAGCACCGGCCCCGTCGTCGTTCTCTCGGCTCACCTCGATACGGTCTTTCCCGCCGGAATGCCGCTAAACCCGGTCGTGGACGGCGACCGCCTGGAAGCTCCCGGCGCTTGCGATAACGGCGCCGGAGTCGTGGGAATGTTGGCCATCGCTCATGCGCTGGTTCAGGCCAGGACCGAACTCCCCGCGCCGCTCATCTTTCTGGGCAATGTGGGCGAAGAGGGCGAAGGCGACCTGCGCGGCGTGCGCCACTTCTACAGCCAGAGCCCGCTCGCCGGCCGCATCGCCGCCCATATTGTTCTGGATGGCCCCGGCGCGGACTCGGCCGTGACTCAGGCCCTCGGCAGCCGCCGTTTCCAGGTCACAATCACCGGCCCCGGCGGACACAGCTTTACTGACGCGGGCACTCCCAACCCCATCGCCGCGCTGGCTTCCGCGCTGGCCGTCCTAGCCCGGACCCCGCTGCCGGAAGAGCCTCGCGCCATCCTCAACCTGGGCACCATTCATGGCGGCACCAGCGTCAACTCAATCCCCGAAAGCGCCCAGGCCTCCATCGACTTCCGCTCCACCAGCCCCGAGCAGCTTCTCACCCTCGAAGTCGCGCTGCACCGCGCCGTCGAAGATGCTGTCGAGCACTGCAACGCACAGGCAAGATCCAATGCCGCGTACAACCGGGGCCTGCTGGCCTACACCATCGGCAAGATCGGCGACCGTCCCGCCGCGCAGTTGCCCGCCGACTCCCCTCTGCTCGAAACCCTCCGCGCCGTGGACCGCCATCTGGGCCTGCGCACCGACCTCCGCCTGGGCTCGACCGATGCTAATATCCCGCTCTCGCTGGGCGTTCCGGCTTTGTCCATCGGCGCGGGCGGCGAGGGCGGAGGCGCGCATACCCAGGCCGAGTGGTATTCCGCCCGGGATCGCGAAGCGGGCCTGCGCCGGGTGCTGCTGCTGACCCTGGCCATGATCGATTGGGCCGCCGGACAGTAGTCCGCTGCACTCCGCCCATGCGCGTCTTTTCTGCCCTGCTCGCCGCGGCCCCTCTGCGACTCTTTCCGCGCGCCAACGTCTATATAGGTGGAACGGCTCTCTTCTCGCCGTGCCCAGTGAGCATGCGCCCTGGAGCCACCCGGCCTGACGGGTTTGCCCGCTACTGGCTATACTGTTAGTTGCTGCATTCAACATTGCCAGCCGCAAGGTTGGACACCGGATGAGGTCATCGAACTCTATGAAATCGCTCTTCGAACGGCTACGTTCGCGCCGTCTCGCTTCAACATTTGTCTTGCTTGCCACCCTCTCGGCCGCCATTGTGGCCGGTTCCTTTGCCGCTCACGGGGTCCGCGGGCAGGAGAAGCAGAACGACAGCGCAGATGCCACTCCCCTCAAAGTCGTCAATTCCTCCGTTCCGCCCAATGAGTTTGTCAGAATCGCCCGCCAGGTAGGGCCGGCCGTGGTGAACATCAACACCCGCACCCTCCCCAAGCAGGCTGAAAACAAGGGCCGCCGCAATTTCCGCGGCCGCGTTCAGCCCAACCCCCAGAATCCCGGCGACGATGACCAGGATCAGCAGCAGGGACAGGACAACTTCCAGGACTTCTTCAACCGCTTCTTCGGCGGCCAGGTGCCTGGTTTCAACGGCCAGATTCCCATGCCTTTCGGCGGCGACGAGGGCGGCGGAGTCCGCGAGTCTCTCGGCTCCGGCTTCATCGTCGATCCCAAGGGCTACATCATCACCAACTACCACGTGGTCGAGAAGGCCGACAAGATTTTCGTCAAGCTTTCCACTGACCCCGACAATCAGGATGATGGCCGCCCGGCGCGCGTCATCGGCACCGACAAGGCCACCGATCTGGCGGTCATCAAGATCGACACCAGCACCCCGCTGCCCACCGTAAAAATGGGCAACTCCGACAACGCGCAGGTGGGAGATTGGGTCGAGGCCATCGGCAGTCCCTTCGCGCTCTCGCAGACCGTCACCGCCGGCATCATCTCCGCCAAGAACCGCACCATCGAGCCCGGAGCCAGTGGCGAGTTCCAGCACTTCATCCAGACTGACGCCGCCATCAACCCCGGCAACTCCGGCGGCCCGTTGCTCAACATGAACGGTGAGGTCGTCGGCGTCAACACCGCCATTTTCACGCAATCGAATGGCTATCAGGGCATCGGTTTCGCCATGCCCTCCAACACCGTGGTCGAGGTTTATAACGACCTCATCGGCCCCAGCCACAAGAAAATCCGCGGCTCTATCGGCATCCGCTTCAATCAGGGGCTCTCGGGCGCCGTCAACCGCGTCTACGGCTTCAAGAACGGCGTGCTGGTGCAGTCCACCCAGCCTGGCGGTCCGGCGGAGAAAGCTGGACTAAAGCCGGGCGACATCATCACTACCGTTGATGGCCGCGCCATCAAGGACGGTGATGATTTGGTCAATGAGATCACCAGCCGCCGGCCGGGCTCGACCATCCGCCTGGGTTACCTGCGCGATGGAAAGCAAGCCGACACCACGGTCACCATCGGCGACCTCGACAAGGTCTTCGCCGGCCAGGGCGACCAGCAGGCCGGGGTTGGCTCAGAGGATAGAGGCGATGTAGGCGAAACCAAGCTGGGCATCGTGGTCCGCGAAACCTCGCCGGCCATCACGGCCAAAATCCACACCCCCGGCGTGGTCATTCAGTCGGTCCGCTCCGGCTCGTTTGCTGACCTGCACGGACTTGAGCCGGGCCTGGTCATCACCCGCATCAACAAGCAGCCCACCGGCGCCAAGGATCAATACGACGCCATCGTTGGCAAGCTCAAAACCGGCGATGACGTGGTCTTCGAGGTGCTTGATCCGCGCCACCCCGACAATGGAATCAGCTATGTCGGGGGCACTCTGGAGTAGCGTTCGAAGAACGCCGGCCAAAGCTTTTTCACCCCAGCGACAAAGACCCGTCGCTGGGGACCCCGGCTTCCCGCAGCCGGCGCTTTTCCCGCAACCGGATACATTCCTGGTTCCGGACTGCTTTTCTTCTTGTCGCAATGCGGGACTCTCCGCTAAACTTCAGCGGAAAGTCCTGGAGAGTTGAGTTTTCTTCAGAGGTGAAACCAGCGTGCTTTCATGCCGGGCAAGCGTGGCTTTCGTGCTCTCTGCGGCGCTGATCGCATCGCCCGCGCTGGCTGCGTCCGTCCAGCCGGCTCCCGCTGGCGTCCACAAGGCGCACGGCGCACACAAGGCAAAGTCCAGATCGCGCCGTCCGCGCGGCCAGCAGGCCATCGAGCCAGCCCGCATCACGGAGATTCAGCGAGCCCTTATTCGTGAGCGCTATCTGACCGGCGAGGCCAGCGGAAAGTGGGACGCCGCCACCATCGCCGCCATGCAAAAATACCAGGCCGACCAGGGGTGGCAGACCAAGCTCATGCCCGACTCCCGCGCCCTCAAGAAACTCGGACTCGGTCCCGATTACTCCAACGCCATCAACGCAAAGGACTCCTCGTTCGCCGAACCGCCTCCCGCCAGCACCATCCCTCCCGACCAGTCTGCGGGTTTCGCGCAGGCTGCCGGCATCAGTCGCTGAGTTCATTCAACACATCGAGAGTCGCTGAAATCGGATTTTTCAGTTGTAAATATGGTGAAGTTCGGTTGGGCTGATTCTGTAAGTTATTGATATTTGGCTCCTCAGGTAGGACTCGAACCTACAACCCTTCGGTTAACAGCCGAATGCTCTGCCATTGAGCTACTGAGGAGTGTTGTGCCTTGAATTGCCCACTACCAAGGTAGCAGAGAGTGCGGGGCGCGTCAAAAATCCCCGCCGTGCGGGATGCCGCCGCCGGCGATACGATAGAGGAGAACTCCACAGGAGGCCGAATGTCCCGGATTTCCCGCCTTGACCGCGGCGAAGTGACCCCCGAATTGGCCGCGCTCTACGATAAAGCCTTTGCCCAGCGCGGCAACGTGCCCAACATGTTCAGGGTCATGGCGCACCGGCCCGAGATCTTCTCCACCATGCAGGCTCACTTCGGCGCGGTGCTCTCCACGGGCACCGTCTCCACAAAACTGAAGGAGTTAATCATCGTCCGCACCAGCCAGGTGAATCAGACCCCCTACTGCCTAGCCAGCCACACCATCCTGGCCCAGGGGCTGGGATGGACCGGCGACCAGCTTGCCCACCTGGCCGATTGGCCCCGGCGCGACGACTTCACCCCCGCCGAAAAGGCCGCCCTGCGCCTGGCAGAGACCGTAACCCGCAACGCCCACCAGGTCAGCGACGAGCAGTTCGCCGAGCTGCGCGGCTTCTACTCCGAAGGCGAGATCGTGGAGCTGCTCTGCGCCATCGGCCTCTTCAATTACTTCAACCGCTTCAACGACGCTCTCCAGATGGAGCCGACTAAACCCGGCGAGGGTGGGCCCGGCCAAGGCGGCTGCCCCGCATGAAACTCAAATTGCCCGCCGGTTCATTCCGTGCCTATCTCTTCGACTGCGACGGCACCATCGCCGATTCCATGCCGCTTCACTACATAGCCTGGAAGAAGGCTCTTTCGGAATGGAAGTGCGCCTTCGATGAAGAGCTCTTTTATTCCTGGGGAGGCAAACCAGTCCGGGAGATTGTCGCCGAGCTGAACCGGATGCACGGGCTGAACATGCCCGTCGAGGCCGTCGCTGAACGCAAGGAAGACCTTTACCTCGCACAGCTCCCCCAACTCAAACCGATCCCGGAAGTTCTCGATATCATCCATGCGCAGCATGGCCGGATTCCCTTCGCAGTCGTTTCAGGCAGCCGGCGAAACTCGGTCGTTGGCTCCCTGACCGCTCTCGGGTTACTCGACAAATTCGACACCATCGTCAGTGCGGAAGACTACAAGAACGCCAAGCCGGCCCCGGATGCATTTCTGCTGGCCGCAGCCAGGCTCGGCGTGGCGCCCGCCGATTGCCTGGTCTTTGAAGACACCGATCTGGGCATTCAGGCCGCAACCGCGGCCGGAATGTCCTCAGTCAAAGTCCCTGAGCCCTGGGAGAGAAACAGGAACGGGACATTGGAACCGGAGTCTACAACGGAGCGTAGGACTCCTGTAGGGGAGTGCGAAAGTGCCCACAGTTGACCGGACTTTGATTGAGAGGGAACAAAATCTTCAGCCGTTCGATGCCGGGCGTCGAATCGAATGGGCGATTCTGCTCGGCCTTGCCGCCGCGGTCACCCTCGTCCATTTGCTCACCAACGGCCGCTACGGCTTCCACCGCGACGAACTCCAGTTTCTGAGCGATGCGCGGCATCTCGACTGGGGATTCGTAGCCTACCCGCCCCTCACGCCCTTTCTTGAGCGCGTCGGCCTGGAAATCTTCGGTCTCTCGATGGTGGGGCTGCGCCTCTTCTCGGTCCTCGCGCAAGCCGCGGCCATCGTTATTACCGGGCTGATGGCGCGGGAGCTTGGCGGCAAGTGGCTGGCTCAGGCCACGGCAGCTCTGGCGGTGGCGCTCTCGCCGCTGCCGCTCTTCCAGGGCACGGAGTTTCAGTACGGAACCTTCGATTACCTCTGGTGGGTGCTGGTTGCTTACTTCACCATTCGCCTGCTGAAGACCCAGAATCCGCGCTGGTGGCTGGCTATCGGCGCAACCATTGGCGCCGGCCTGATGACCAAGTACACCATCTGCTTTCTTGTGCTCGCGCTTCTCTGCGGATTCTTGCTCACGCGCGCTCGCCGCCTTCTCCTCAGTTGGTGGTTGCTGGGCGGTGTGGCAATTGCGCTGCTGATTTTCCTGCCTAACCTGGTCTGGCAAGTGCGCCACGATTTCATCTCCTATCATTTCCTCCACTCCATTCACGTGCGCGACGTGGCGGAGGGGCGAGCGAATCAATTCTGGTTCAAGCAATTTTTTGTTTGCGCGAATTTGTACGCGGCGCCGCTGTGGATTGCCGGGCTGTGGTGCTTTTTGCGCAGCCCGCGCTACCGTCCGCTGGCCTGGATGTATCTGCTTCCTCTGGCATTCTTTCTGCTGGCCAAGGGACTTTTCTACTACCTCGCGCCCGCCTATCCCATGCTTATCGCGATGGGCGCGGCCGAAGGTGAGCGCTGGGTGGCGGCGTTGTCGAAGGTGTGGCGCTGGGTGGTGATGATTGTCTTCTTCCAGGGTATCGCCGTATCCGGCGCGTATGGTTGCGCGCTGGCCTTGCCGCTGGCGGCCTCCGGTCCCCTCATGCATTTTGCCTTGGACGCCAACGATGCTTTCCGCGAGGAGATCGGCTGGCCCGAGCTGGTTAAAACGGTTGCCGGCATCCGCGATTCACTGCCGCCCGATCAACGCGCTCATCTTGGCATCGCCGTCGGTAACTACGGAGAGGCCGGCGCCATCGAAATGCTTGGCCCGGCCTATCAACTACCTCCGCCGATCAGCACGGTCAACTCATTCTGGTATCGCGGGTATCCAACGCCGACGCCCACCACCATCATCCTGCTGGGCAACAGCCGCGAACGCGCAGACGAGCTGTTCACGAACTGCCGTCTCGCCGGGCATAATGGCAACCCCGATCTCGTACGCAACGAAGAGAGTGTCGACCATCCCGATATCTTCGTCTGTGGTCCACCGCGCATACCGTGGCAGGAACTGTGGCAGAGGGTTCGCGATTTCGGCTGAGAAATCAAGACAAAGCCCGCTCCTGGGAAGACTTGTTACTCTGGACCTGGCCATGAGAAATCTCATCTATTGCAGCGTTCTTTCCGCGCTTTTGCTTGGCGTTCTCTTCGCCGCATCGACGGACGGTCAACAAGCTTCGCCTTCAATTGCGGGCGACTACGCGGGAGTGCTTGGGAATCTTCACGTGGTGCTCCATCTCCAGCAGGATCCGGCTGGGTCCTTGACGGGAACATTGGATAGCATCGATCAGGGAGCGAAAGATCTTTCCTGCGCGCACGTGATTCTTTCAGGCAGGCAGTTGAGTTTTGAAGTTCCCGTGGTTCACGGAAGTTACAAAGGCGAAGCCAATGCTGACGGCAAAACGATTACCGGCACATGGAATCAAGGTTCACCGCAGCCTCTCAACTTCACGCGCCAGGCAACTGTCTCCGCTCCGGCCAGGGAGATGGCCACCAGGAACACCTTCGAGTTCGCCGGTAACACGAGAGCTTTTTACACCTTTGTGCCGAAGGCCGAAGGCACGCTGCCGCTCGTGCTTCTGTTGCATGGCTCGGGGAGAAACGGCCAGGTGATGGTCGATGCGTGGGCAGCTCTGGCTGCCAGGGAGCACTTCATCGTTGCCGCGCCGGATGCGTACGATCCTGCATTCTGGCAGTTCAAATTGGATCCGCCGGACTTCCTCCATGCTGTCGTTGACCAGGTCGAAGCCAAACACGCCGTCGATCGGAACCGTATTTACCTCTTTGGGCATTCCGCCGGAGCCGAGTATGCGCTGATTCTTGCCATCTTCGACTCTCATTACTTCGCGGCTATCGCCCTGCACGCCGGTGCATTTATGACGGATCACGCCAAATTATTTTCCTATGCCGGGCGGAGAATGCCGATTGCGATCTGGGTTGGAGACCAGGACTTACTTTTCCCGGTCGAGCAGGTGACCGCTACGAAAAAGGAATTTGAGGTGAATGGCTTCCCGATAATACTCTCTGTTATCCCCAATCACGACCACAACTACTATGCAATTTCCAATGAAATAAACGCCGGAGCGTGGGATTTCTTGAAGAAGACACAACTAGGGCAGCCGGACCTGTTGGAGCAGCATTAGGGCCATCGGCTGAGTTCTTCTGCAACGAATCAATACAGCAACACCGCCATGCGGTAAGCCGTGAATGAGCCTTCCATGTCCTGGGCCGGGCAACTGCCCACGGCGGCCTGGCGATACCTTCCCGTGGCCAGCCGATCCAGCAACGCATCCGGCAGTCGGGTCAGCGCCGCCGCCTCCTGCCAGCGCAAAATGGGTGCCCGACTTCCGCCTGAGGCTGGCGTTTTGCGCGTGCCTTTGGAGGGCCAGCGGCTAACATTCTCGCCATGACACAGGGGATGCGGCTCAAGGACCAGCCGGCCAGCGCGGGGCACAACTGCGACGCCACCTGACGGAGCAGGGGTTGCGGCTGGCTTTGCTCGGCAACGACGACGAAACGGCCAACCGGGAATACACCCGCCAGTTCGTGCTGGACCGGGACGCGGAAATCGGCAAGAAGTTCGGTCTGGCCTATGGGGAGGCCTATCACTACATCGGACCGGAGCCGTTGAAGGTGGAAGACTACATCTCGAAGAACGCCGTGAGGCTCTGAAGAACGCGCGCGCCAATGAGCCTCGCGGGCCGCGGCTATAACCCGAAGGCCTGTCGGA
>Ga0209039_10000425_pt1 | contig 41092 bp, 35 predicted proteins | sample BogFormECP12_OM1_FD_188238 | JGI IMG/M metagenome (GOLD analysis project Ga0209039, IMG submission 188238) | Bog forest soil microbial communities from Calvert Island, British Columbia, Canada - ECP12_OM1 (SPAdes) (version 2) | ecosystem: Environmental > Aquatic > Freshwater > Wetlands > Bog ...
CAATCTGTAATGCCACGCCATACGTGAAATATTCCAGCCATCCGGTTATGTCTGTGGCTTCGCGGAATTACTTGCGGGACGTCTTATTCTTTTCGCGACCGCCTGCAAGGCTTGAAGCCAGTCATAAGCGCCTTCGAGTTTTGCCGCGAGCAGGGGAGTATCATCCCCTGAATTAACGGGAATCCGCCTCAACGCGAGCATGTCCTCCGCTGTATTGATAGTCCCGACCCTCGTTGACGCACAGGCCTCATACCCAACCCCTAGGAGCGTCTCGTTGAATCCTTCCATAAAATCTGCGTTCTGCTCCGGAAACCGAAAAGGATAGCAAAAGGAATCAACACGGACCGTTGAGACGTTGACTGGTTGAGACGTTGCCTGGGGACTGGAAACCTGTTGCAGGTTGCAGGTTGCAGGTTGCAGGTTCTCGGACGCGGCTGACCGGCTGAGCTCGGTTTCAATGGCCTGCTTCGAGGCTGAGAGTTCGTGTTCGATCTCCTCGGGCCGAAGGTCGTGCAACTGCGGGTGGCTGCAGGTGTGGGACCCGAAGGTGACGCCTTGCGCGTGGAGCTCACGGACCTGCTGCCACGTGAGATGCTCTTTGCCGCGCAGGCCCGGCCGGCCGTTGCCGATGTAGTCGGTGGGCAGGAAGACCGTGGCGGTAAACCCATAGCGCTGGAGCACGGGAAAGGCGTGGGTGTAAAAATCAGCATAACCGTCGTCGAAAGTGAGAACGACGCAGCGCGAGGACATCGTCTCACGCCCGTTCGCAGGAGAGGCGTGCTCACTAGAGTCCGCAGAGTTCACAGAGGGAAAACCCGCAGGACGGGGTTTGTCGGAAATCCGCCTCTCACGGATTCCCGACAAGATATCGCCGTGATTATCTCTCTGTGTGCTCTGTGTGAGGCCGAGTCTCTGTGCCTTGATCATCTCGACGGCGGTGGAGAGTGGGATAACTTTATAGTCGTGATCCGCGAGATATTGCATGTGCTGGGCGAAGAGGGCCGGAGAGGTGTTGATCCAGTAGTAAGGGTGACCGGTTTCGGAATCATCGGAAATCGAGTGATACATGAGGATTGGAGTGCGCAAGCCACGCGGCTTGCGCAGCCGGACAATGGGCCTGAAGAGATAGAGCGTCAATAGGCGGTCGAGACGCATTCGGAGTTCGTTGGAACGTTGATCAACTGATACGTTCATACGAGTAAACTCTTGTTACGGGTTGCACGTTACAGGTTACAAGTTATTGGAGCCCGTTGAGATGTTGACTGATCTTACGCTGAGGTGCGAAGACCGAGTAGGCGTTGAGAGGTGGCGCGTATCAGCGGATAATCAGTCAACGTATCACCTACGTCCCGCGAGCGAGTCGACCAGACCCAAGTAGAGGTGCTCCTTGTTTTTCCACGTGTAGTCTTCAACAAACTTGGTGGCGCTGGTGACAAGGCGCTGCCGCTCCGCTTCGTCTCTGATCAGTGTCAACATCTTCTCAGCCAAATCCGCTTCATCCTCGGGTCTGAAGAACCTGACTACGGAATCGTTAAAGTAGTGCTTATCGATTTTCGTTGCCGCGACAAGGATCGGAACGCCTAAGGACATGAACTCCAGGGTCTTGGTGCTGAACGCCTCGCCGCCGAAGGAATCGTCCCTCTTAGGCACTATCCCGAGATCGGCCTGAGCCATGACCTCAGCTATCTGCTCCTTCGGCAGCATCTCGTGGAGGAAGACCCTTCCGTGGAGACCGAGATCTTTGATGAGAGCGGCGATGGCGTCCCTGCTCTCTCCCTTTCCGTAGATATGCAGTTCTGCGTGAGGTGCGGCGTCCTTGATCCTGCTGACTGCCTTGACAGCAATATCCAGACCCTGGTGCCAGGCGAGCGTGCCCGGATACATCATAATGAACTTGCCGTCGTTATTCTTACGAGGCCTGGCGTAAAAGATAGCCTCATCCGGGTAATTCATGATCACGGAACACTTTCCATCCCTGACGGACCTGCAGAGCGTCTTCTGCCACAGGTGATTTGAAATGATCAGATGGTCAGCGAAGGCCCCGGACAGTCTTTCGACGAGGATCAGCATTTGATAAAGGACCGAATCCCTGCCGGTTCTGAATTTGGCTGCGTAGAATTCCGGGACTATGTCATGGATATCGAGTATAATCTTCGCTTCCTTGAGCTTTGACAGCCAGGCAGCAAAGACCTCGAAATCGGGCACGGAATGCACATGAATGACATCGTACGGGTTCTTGCGGTGCATCCTGTTGAGGAACCGGGAAGACTTGATCAGAAACTTGAGCAGCCTGAGGGCAAAATCGAGCCGCCCCCTTTCGTTGCGTTCCCTCTTCTGGATCCGGTAAACATTCACTCCATTCATGTTCTCGAAGTCAGCCTGAGCTTCCTGGCCTATGGAGATCACATCCACGTGGTCGCCCCGGCGCACCAGCGTTTCGGCATAACGGCTCACACGGGCGTCAACATCGTAGAAGCTATACGAAAGCATGCAGACTCGTAGGGGCCGACGGGCCACGGAAGTGTCGAGTGTCGAGTGTCGAGTGTCGAGTGAAGCGACGGCAGGTTGCGGGCTGACATATTGTTCTTTCCAGAAGCGAGCTACCTCCCGCGGCAGGGCTTGCCAGTACTGACCCTCATATTTTTTCTTGACGTGTTCGAGAAACTCCCTGTAGAGCGACACGGGGTACTCGTCATTGCGCCGCCTCGTCCCATCCAGCTGGATGTAATCAGGATGAACCAGGAGCAAAGCCATGCCGCCCTTGCGTACGATCCAGTCGAGCTTGCTCTTCCAGATGCCGGTATTCCGCTCCCCCATCACGACATAGAGCGTGAAGTCCTGGGGAAGCGTGTAGGGTAGCTCCACGTAACCGCCATCACCGGAGCCCCGCGGCACCCAGAAGGGGAAAATGGTTCCAGCAGCGTCAGGCTGGGGCTCAAAGGGATCGGTGTCAAAGGTAGACGCATCATACTCCAGCTCCAGGTCGTGGTACCAGTTGAGATTGTGATACATCGATGGCGTGCGGAATCCCACGGCGTCCCATTCCTTCAAGTAGTGCCTGATTCTGTCGACCTTCCCGAAGAACATATCCTTTGATGTGTAGAGCCGCCCACTGTGGGTCAGCCCATGCACCCCGACCTCGAACCCATGTTTGACCAGCTCACGCCGCAGCACATCTGAAACCTTATATCCTTCGGGCACGAAATTAAACGACGCACGGAAGCCGAGTTCTCTATCGAGCTTCGCGAGTCTGTAAGACCTCTCCTGGCCACGTGCGGTCTCTACGTCATGCGTAATCACGAAGGCGAACTTCTTGCCATTGGGCCAGCCGTGCCAGCCCTCAGGGGCCCTGCCCGCACTTTCGTCGATAGGCCATACACCTCTGTAAAGCGAGCGCCTTGCCAGGACTACTCTGCGACGCAGCTTGATCTGGAGCCAGCGCGGGACGAAGGGCTTAAGGTGGTAATAGAAGGTGCTCTGTACCATGGCTTATTCGGTGATTGGCTACAAGAACGGTTGATTAGTTGATAAGTTGACTAGGTGATTGCATCTTCTTGCTTTCGCTTTTTCAGGTAGGCCACGTATCCGTTCAACTGCTTGTTTACGCGGTATGCTTCTTCTTTTAGAGATTCCAAATGTTCGGGTGAACCGTATTTTTCATCAAGACAAATATTAATATCATCTATCAGTTCCGATAAAGAACCGCGAGCTTGCCTGCAGAACTGGATGTTTTCCTGCAACGAATAATCCTGGGCGGCGGAGCCGCCTATCCCATATGGCGATACGCCAGGGATCCGATGAGGTTGAGTACGGGTATAGGCATCTTGCCGAAAATAGCCGAGCTGAAACCATTTGTCCGGGGCTGTCTGCTGATGAAGCCGTTCTGGCGCACGTCATGCCTGTAGTATGCAATGGGATATTCTTCCACGCCCCATCCGGCCTTGAACTGTCTCAGGCCGGCATGGTCCATATCGGTCCTGCCGAAACAGAGGCTTTTGAACCCCTGCACGGCGTATTGCCTCACGGCTTTCCACATGACAAGGTTGTTTGCCCTCAGGTCCTGGTGAGTCCTGTTCGAAGCCCCGTATTTGTAAATAGCTTTCTCACCGATATGAAGATAGATCGCTGCAGCGATAGCCGTGTTGCGATGTGAAGCCACGACAACCGTTCCGAGACCCTTGGCGATTACGTGCTCGTAAAGCTTCTCAAAGAATCCGAGGGGCTGAGGTGGCAGACCATGCTCCTTGCGCGTGAGGCTGTTAAGACGGCAGAACTGGCTCACCGATTCCGCTGTGTCGAGGGAGAGAGCCTTAACTCCTTCAGTCTGAGCTTTCTTTACATTGCGCCGCGTACTGTCGCGCAGGGCTCCAGAAAGCGCTGCCTCGCCGGTAGTAAGGTCAAGGGTATGGCCAAGGTACGTGGACGAGGCGCCAATACCCGGCAGAAACTCGCGGCCACCGCGCAGTTCAAGGTATTTCCAGCCGGCTTGCTTGCCGTGTGCTTTCGCTTCATTGAGGAGTACCTCAAACTGGTTCGGGTCATGACCAAGAGGCTCGCATTCGTCCGTGAACGGGAGAGAAACGCCGCGCTTGCCCGTCACAAAGCTTTTCACCTCCATCACAGGGAGGCAGGCTGAGAGCGTGTCGCCGTCGAAGATTGTGAAGTAGAGCGGCTTGTAGCCGTAGGCCTCAGAGAGCACCTTCGCCCAGGCAGATGAGTGGAAGAAGGAGTAATTGGCGTGGCCGAGGATAAGCCGGTCCCAGTTTGGACGGGTGACAGGATTGACAATCTCAACTGCCATAAGGCTGTCTCACACAGAGTTCACAGAGAAAAATTCTAACATCCTCATCTCACGCCCACTCGCTTTGCTCGTTCGAGGCCGCAGAGACGCAGAGATAGCACAAGAGGAGAGAAGCAACGAGCGTGCTTGCTCGGAATTCTCGGAGAGAATTCTTCGCACCGCATCGCGCTCCGCGCGAATTAGTCGCGGAATCTTCACTCGTATTGTCTGCCGCGTCGCGACACACTGGACCTTGCGGGTCAGCCTCGGTGGTCACGCGACGAGTTTACAACCCTGTGAATGCCGTCTTTGACACGGACTTCATTGAAATTGATCAACAGGCCGAGTGGTTTATTCAACAGTCGCAAGTAGGTCAATAATTGTTTCTTGTGAACAGGCTGAATTTGGTCAATTGATTTGAGTTCAACGATGACTACATCATTTACGAGGAGGTCCAATCGAAAACCGCTGCCTGAGACGGTGCGACCCCGATAGACGATAGGCACGGGAATTTCACTCTTGACATCCAATCCCAAGTCGGCCAACTCAATGATCATACATGCGTTATACACACTCTCCAACAATCCTGGCCCAAGTTCATTGTGCACGTTAATCGCAGCTTTGATGATCTGAGATGAGAGTTGGTTTAGCTCAGCTTCAGTCATATTAGGTCCCACGGCTTAGGCCGATATCTCACGCCCGCTTCGCTAGAGGCCGCAGAGTCGCAGAGGAAAGGCAGAAAAGAGAGAGTGATCTTTTTTGCCCGGAATGGTTGAGGGGACCATTCCGGGCAACTCCCGTCCGGCTTTGCCGGAAGGGGGTTGGTACCTCCAGTTTCCGGCGACGCCGGATGCAACGCGAAGAATTCTCTCCGAGAATTCCGAGCACGCACATGCATATTTTCAAGTATTTCTCTCCTCACGGTTTACCTCTGCGACCCTGCAGACTCGAAGGAGCGCAGCGAGTGGGCGTGAGACAAATCTCCTGCATTTTAGCTCTTCAGAAACGCCTTCACTTCTTTCGCAACATAGTCGATCTGCTCGGCGGTTAGTTCGGGAAACATGGGCAGGGAGACGAATTCGTCTGCGCAGCGCTCGGCCACGGGAAAATCACCCGCCTTGTACCCGAGCGGATTATATGCACCGGTGAGATGGAGCGGCACGGGATAATGGATACCCGTCGCGATCTCCTTCTTCCCGAGGTCCGTCATGAAGGCATCACGATTCCGCACCCTGACGGCATAGATATGGTATACGTGCCTGCCATAATCAGCCTCGCGCGGCGCAGCGAGGCCGTTTGCACCCGTGAGCAGCTGCGTGTAGAGCCGCGCATTGCTTCGACGCGCTTCATTCCATGCGTCGATATGCTTCAGCTTTACGCTCAGCACCGCACCCTGGAAGCCATCCATTCTGGCGTTCCATCCGATCATGTCATGGTAATACTTCCTCGGCTGACCGTGGTCCCGGAACATCCGCATCTTGTCTGCGAGCTCGTCGTTATTCGTCACGGCCGCACCAGCCTCTCCGTAAGCACCGAGGTTTTTACCGGGATAAAAGCTGAAACAGCCCACATCGCCAATGGAGCCTGCTTTCTTCCCTTTGTACTCCGCCCCATGGGCCTGGGCAGCGTCTTCGATAACGTAGAGTTTGCGCTTGCGCGCGGTCTCAACGATCGGGCCCATGTCAGACATCTGGCCGAAAAGGTGCACGGGAATGACGGCCTTTGTCCTGGGCGTGATCGCAGCCTCCAGCTTTGCCGGGTCCATGTTGTAGGTTGTCTCCTCAATATCAACAAAGACAGGCCTGGCACCGCAGAAACTGATTGCCTCAGCCGTGGCTATGAATGTGGAGGGAACGGTGATCACTTCGTCGCCGGGGCCGACACCCACCGCAATGAGCGCTGCCCAGAGCGCTTCCGTGCCGCTTCCGACACCGATGGCATGCTTCGTCCCGCAGAAGGCGGCGAATTCTTTCTCAAACTGGGCCACGAACGGCCCGCCCGCGAAGGCAGTGTTTTCTAACACTCGCTCAAGCGCAGCGCCTATTTCGTCCTTGATTGAATTGTACTGCGCTTTCAGATCGAGAAACGGAACTTTCACGGTTTTCTCCTTTGAATCATCGAATAGTATTAGGCTAAAGGATAACGGCTAAGGGCTAAAGGTTGACTGAGTTATTAGGCTAAAGGATAAGGGCTAAGGGCTCTTATTTACCTCTTGGAGGAAGCTACGCCGAGTCTTAATTAGCGCTGCGAGCATTGAGGATATGCTGGTTGCTTCATCCAGCCACCCTTGGCCCGTTTTTTGGTCTATGTACCCAATGTCCATCCCGACGTAAATCTGCGTCCGTAGTTCTCCACAAGACCCTTTCGCATATGAAAGAAAGACGAGACTGTCCTTTCGAGATTGCCTTTCGAAGCCCTCTGCTACATTGCTTGGTATTGACAGCCCCGACCGTGATATTTGGTCCCTGAAGCTATAGTCTCTAAGATTTCTCAACTTTTTGTAGATGTCTGCGCTCAATCTAGCCGCCCGTTTCCAAACCTCGAGATCTTCAAACCGCATATTTGCCAAGTTTTTTTCCTACGCCTCTCGTCTTTATCCTTTTCCCTTTTGCCCTTATCCTTTGACCATTTTCCTTTATCCTTTAGCCTGGTCTACCTTTCGCCTTTAGCCTTTTACCCTTATCCGGCGTTATGGTGCGAATGATGCGGGCGGGATTGCCTGCCACGATGGTGTCGGCAGGGACATCTTTCGTCACGACACTGCCTGCCCCTATAATCGATCTCTCACCGATGGTGACGTTCGAGAGCACCGTACAGTTTGAGCCGATCGATGCCCCGCGTTTCACGTGCGTCGGCTCCACGGACCAGTCGGCTTCGGTCTGGAGCGAGCCATTGGCGGTGGCCCTGGGATAGCTGTCATTGATGAAGACAACGCTGTGACCGACAAAGACATCATCCTCGATGGTCACCCCTTCACAGATGAAGGTGTGGCTGGATATCTTGCAGTTCCTGCCTATTGTCGCGTTCTTCTGGACCTCTACGAAGGCGCCGATCTTCGTGTTCTCGGCGATGGTGCACCCGTAAAGGTTGATGAACTTGGAAAGCTTGACGCCGCGACCCAGCTTAACGTCATCAGCTATAGACAGATATAGCCCCTTCTTTTTCACAGCGGGATCATGGCTCCTTTCTTTTTGGCCGATTTTTGGGCTGCTTCCAGCATCTGGACTACCCTGAGACCGGAAAGGCCATCATTTATGGGCTTCTTATTGTTCGTAACACAATCGATGAAGTGCTCAGCCTCAAGCTTGAGGGCCTCTGTCTGGCTCACCTTCGGAGCCCACATGTCTCCCGAGCGGTAACTGACGAGCAGGTTGTACAGGCCTTCCGCCTCCGTCACCTCCACGCCTTTGTCATAGACCTTGATCTTGTCATCCGGATCAAGATCATTCCAGACGAGCATCTTCTTCTGACCGCCAATCAGCGTGGTCCTCACTTTAACGGGAGAGAGCCAGTTGACGTTGAAGTGGGCTATAACATTCTTCGGAAAGTAAACGGTAATGTAGGCGACGTCTTCAAGCCCGTGATTGAAGTGGGCTTCGGCGGTAGCCGCCACACCGGTCGGCTTATCGTCGACCAGATAGTCCATGATGGAGAGGTCATGCGGCGCCAGGTCCCAGATCACACTCACATCATGCTGAAAGAGACCGAGGTTGACGCGCATGGAGTCAAAGTAATAAAGATCACCCAGTGTTCCTTCATCTACAAGCTGCTTGATCTTCATCACGGCCCCGGTAAAGAGAAACGTGTGGTCCACCATGATCTTGAGATGCTTTTTCTCAGCGAGATCTATCAGTTCCTTCGCCTGGGCAGACGTGAAGGTGAAAGGCTTCTCCACAAAGACGTGCTTGCCCTCGTTGAGTGCCCTTTTTGCGAGCTCATAGTGGGTAAAGACGGGTGTGATAACCGCGACTGCATCAACGTCAGAGGCCATGATCAGTTCATCCACGCTGGTGGTGACCCGGATATCCTGATAGGCTTTCCTGGCCCTTTTGGCTTTGTCCTCAGACAGGTCGCAGACCGCAACTACCTTTGAACCTTCGGCGCTGTTGAAATTTCTCACTATGTTCGGACCCCAATAGCCATAACCAATTACACCCATACGAATCATAAATGCACCTTCCTTAAGAATGAACGCTGAGGCTAAGATTGAGTTTAACGTTGAGGTTAGTAGTGCAAGAATCAGACCCAAACAAAAACAGATTTAAGGTTCTTCTTCTTTCTTAACCTTAACCTTGACCTTAACCTGTTCTTGTCTCCAGGGTCTCCCCCCACCCTCCCCTCCCCCTCAAGGGGGGAGGGTTAGGGAGAGGGTGATGTCAGGTTATTTATTACGTTTGTACTAATAGGCGCCTTTACCTTTGAAAACAGCAAAGGGTGTCTCGAAAAGGATCTTCAGGTCGAGAAGCAAGGACCAATGTGTCACGTAGTTCAGATCGAGGCGGACCATCTCGTCAAAAGTTGTCGAACTTCTTCCCTTGACCTGCCAGAGCCCGGTTATGCCGGGTTTTACCTCGAGGATCCGGCGCTTGTGCCACAGATCGTACTTCTCACACTCGTAGGGAATCGGCGGGCGCGGGCCTACAAGGGACATATCACCCCTTAGCACGTTGAAGAACTGCGGGAGTTCGTCGAGACTGGTCTTCCGGAGGAATCTGCCGACCGGCGTAACCCTCGAATCGTTCGTCAGTTTGTAAACACCGTTCTCAGCGAGGGCTGATCCATTTCCGTTTGCCCCGTCGTTTCTCGACTCCGTTATAAATTTCGTCACATACTCCCGGTGCTTGGTTTCATCGGAGTCAACGTACATCGATCTGAATTTCAGGAACGTGAATCTCTTTCCGAAAAGCCCCACCCTCTCCTGCCTGAAAAGGACCGGCCCTTTTGACGTAAGCTTGACAAGGCCGGCAATAGCCATGAGGAGTGGTGAAAGCAGAGTGATAGCAAGCAGACTGCTCATCACATCGAGGGCCCTCTTACAAAACAGCGGAAATCTTTTTGACGAATGGTCTGACGACAGATCAGGATAGAGATTCGGGTCAAAGCTGCTACCGTTCTTCTCGACGTCTCCCTCTTCCGGTTCCGGAAAGACGTGCATCGATATCTTTACCTTGTTCGCCATCTCCACGCCGATGCGGCGGCAGAGCGCCTGGTAAACCTTTGTAAAAATCTTCCTCGTCACTTTCTCGTGTACACCGTTGATCTCCGCAAAGATGATAGCCATGATCCTGTCGTGCTCATACCAGCCTTTTATGTCGACCTCACGGGCCGAGGAGAAGAGAGACGATGCAGCCTCAAATAGCAACGGCTCCCTGTCATGTTGACCCACAACCTCTTCGACATTCAGAAGCATTAACAGAAAAGGCTTGCCGGACCTTTCGGTCCTCTTCCTTTCCAGGCGAAGGATGCTCGTAAAGGCATCTTCAGCGAGAAAGAGGTGACCTGCTTCCAGAAGCCGATCCGCAAAAGGTCCCGGATGCTTGTGCCTTTCTACCTGTTTCTGCTTCCTTTTATTCCCTGCCTGCATGGCTCTCATGAGTGACTCCGCATAGGACTAAACCTTATTTAAATAATATCAGTCCTGCACGCTGCAAAATCAATGGCTCAAAGGTTTATTTTTTCTGCCCTTTAGGTTTTAATACCTTTGGGTGTATATTCGATATCGTCTTAACTTGTCTTATCATATCTTTCTATAGACAAACTCTGGAATGTAGAAACGCCTCTTGTTAAAGACCATGCCAAGAATGTTGCCGCCGTGCGAAACTATCTTTTCCTTTGCAGCCTTCGCCACAGGCCAGCGCGTCTTTTCAGCCTCAATCACAAAGATCACGCCGTCGGCTTTCCGAACGATGGCCAACCCGTCAGACGAAGCGGAGATCGGTGGCGAGTCGATCAAAACATAATCGAAACGCTGACGCAGTTGATCCCATAGTTGATCAGCCGATCCGGACCCCAGCCTTTGCGGGGTAAGAACGGAGTGTTGAAAAAGCGGGCTCACAAAGAGCGTTGTATCTTCCACCTGACATATGGCCTTATCTATGGGCAATGCTCCCTTCACGACCTCATCCAGTTGAGGGGGGGGTGAACAATCAAAGAAGGTACGCAGGTTGGCATTATGCCGGTCGATATCAAGAAGCAAAGCGGAACGGCCCATCATCAGCGTGATAACCTTTGCGAACTCGCGGATGATCGTGGATGTGCCCTCGCCCTGGCGGGAAGAAATGAACTGGATGACCTTGTGATCGACATCCGTAAGAAGAGAGTTGATGCTCTGGTAGAGAGCGGTCATCTCCCGCTCCAGACTCAACTCAGGCCCCACCCGAACGAGGGGCACCGCGGGAGCAGTTGCCGAAGGCTGTCCCGGAATCTTTTCCGCAGGCCTTACGATCGGCTCCTCAACTGCCTCCTTTTGGACGGGCTGCCGAACCTCCTGAAGTTCCCGCCGCGCGTGCTCCAAAGCTTCGTATATTTTGCTCATTCAGTCTCCTTTGGCTGACAATACAAACACATTAACTTATTTAAACCCCCACGCCCCCTCCCCCTCAAGGGGAGAGGGTTACGGGGGCTGCTCTACTTTTTCAGCGGTATCGCAATAAGGACGGGCAGGCGCAGCTTCTTCTCCGCATAATGAGGAATCGTAAGGCCCTGAGGGAGCATCTCGCTGACAAAGGCCAATCCAAGGGGAAAAGCCACGGCCAGGAAAAATCCGATCCCGTATACTTTCTTCTTGTCCGTTTGTATCGGCATGAGGGGGACGGATGCTCTCTCGATTATCTGTATGTTGGTCATCTTCCTGCGGTCCAGATCCTCAGAGATCCTGGCCTCTTCCGACTTCTTGAGATAGATCTGGTAGTTGCTCTCATTGTCTGCCACGTCGCGCCTTAACTCGTGCGACTGCTCTTCACGCTGATCGATGAAACGGATTTTCGCATCCACCTCGGCCAGTTGCTGCTTCAGGCTGGCCACTTTAACGAGGAGGGGGTTCAGCTCAGATTCTATGGTTGCGAGGTTGACCTTGCGCACGTCGTCTTCCTGCTTCCGCAGTTGCTCCTTTGCCAACTGTATGTCGCGGCGCACCTCCTGCACCAATCTGTTTGTTTCGGTATACTTTTGCAGGAGCTGTTGTTCTTTGATCTCGCTTGTATTGATCTGGGTCCTTAAACCGTTCGCAACCGCGTCATTGACAATATTGCTACTGTTTTTCCAGTAGGCATAGCGCTCTTGCAGTTCTTTGATCCTGCTCTCTTCGGTCTTTACCTGGGTGTCTACGGCTGACCGCTGCGTGATGAGCAAGCTTTTCTGCTGTTCCAGAGAATAGACTTCATATCGTTGCCTGAAGCCTGCGAGCCGGTTTTCCGACTCCTTCAGTTTCTCCTGGTAAGCCTTCTCCTGCTCCTCGAGAAACGGGGTCTTATTTTCACTGAACACCTGAAGATGTTTTTCCTGGAACAGGTCAACGAGCTGATTCACGGCCTTGGCCGCCACAACAGGGTTATCGTGCCTGTAATAGACCTCTATGAGGTTGGTCCTGGATACGGGCTTTACGAAGAGGTTCTGCCGGAACTGAAGCGAAGCGATTTCCTGGAGCGCGGGGCCTTGGGCCGGAGACTTGGCGAGGTCCGGGTAAAGGTTGTAGGCTCCTGCTGTTTCAAGCAGCTTTTTGGCCAGGTCGCTGCTCGTAAGGATCTGCATTTCCGTGTTGATGATCGCCTCCTGGTTGATGCCGGGCCGCTCCTGCCCGGGCAGTTCCGACACCGACTGGAACTCCCTGCCGAATTTCACCATGAGCACTGCCCGCGCAACATACTGCTTCGGCGAAAACCAGAGCCTGGCCACGACCAGCGTGCCTATGGCTATGACCACGAACGGGATAAGTATCTTATATTTGTGCTTGAAGAGGATCGCCATGAGATCCCTTAAGCTGTATGCTTGCTGCTGCTCTTCCATGTGAGTGCCTCCTGAACCGGTCTAAAACCAGGACCCTGTAGTTGTTGTGGGCGTGGGGATGGGAGATGGTATCGGGAACGGTAGCAGATTGCGGATGTACTGGGCGACCCACTTGTCTACCTCGCCTATGGGCGACTTGGGCACGAATACCATATCGTACGGCATGAGGTTAATGTCGTTGGCCATCTCTATGCCGTGTTGGACGTCATCCAAGTTAACCACGGTGACGAGAGGCTTGCCAGCGGGATTCTGACGGATCACAACGACTTCCTTCTTTCTGGCGTCGTACCCAAACCCGCCGGACTGTGCGATGGCCTGCGAAACCTTCATAGGACCGACAAGCTGCAGAAGGCCGGGTCTGCCCACTTCTCCATCTACAAAGACCTTTTGGGCGGCAAACTGGCGAACGATAACCGTAATCTCCGGTTTCCTGATCTCAGCCGCGTACCGGGTTTTCAAAGCTTCGGCCAGTTGCGTCGGCGTCATATCCACCACCATCAGGTCGCCGACCAGTTGCAGCGTGATCCTTCCGTCCGGCCTGACAGGCAGATTCTCGTTCAGCTCCGGGTTGTAAAGAAATTTGATGTCGAGCTGATCGCCGTACTGGATTTTGTATTCCTGCGCCGGATAGAGTTGGGCCTGTTTATCCAGAGGCTCTTTGGGCGAAGGATGTTCTACCCAGGTCCAAGTGCAACTCACTGTAACCAGCAAGAAAATGGAAAAAACCAGTGCTGTCTTCATCGTACCTCCTGTCGATGGGTATGAATCCCTGTGTCAAGCGCTTGACTATATCTAATGCCTGAATGACAAATTTTCAACATGCTACCGCCATCAGCCCTTTTGGGCCCAACTCACCTCGTCTTCAGCATGCCACCCCTGCAGTATAGTCTCATGGCGATAATCCCTAGGGAATTCGCCTACGAGACCGCACTGCTACTGAAGGTATAAAGACAATTATAGTGCAGATTTGCTGTACAATCAATTAGCCGGTTGGCTATTCCGCCTCGGCTGAAGGACTTAACCCAAGATTCCATCTGGTGGCAGAGATGCAAAACCCGGGCCAAGCAAAGGAAATATTACCGCAGTTATGAGAAGGAAAGCAAACGCCATGCCATTCTTGTAACTCCCATATATCATTACTGATCTCATCTTTTCATGCCTGAGACCGGAACATGATTCTGTAAACTATTCCGACTATTTCCCCGGTCGTATGCGCGAGCGAAAGGCTGTTAAAAGGCTTGCAGTAAGCCTCCAGGCGGACAAAAACAAAAACTGTAAAACATTCTGACACCTTGACAAGGACTGGCTCTCAGTAATCAATCAACCAGTCAACGCTTAATCAATCAACCAGTAATTAAGTTATTTGCGGGGAAGGTTGGGGAATTGGATCACGCTGCCGGCAATGATCAGGTTAGAATCCGTAATCATCGGGTTATGCTGTTTGACGAGTTTAATTATAGAGGGATCGAGAGATGCCTTTGTGCTTATGCCGTATACCTCTCTGATGAGATTCGCCAGGGTCTCACCTTCTTTTACGACCCTGATTTTGTACTGGGTCTTGACGTTGCTCTGCGGCTGCGCAGCCTTTTTTTCTTTTTCATTGGCCTCACTCGGCTGCTTCGCAGGCGCAGGGACTGCGGGAGGGGCGGAGACCGTTGGGGCGACCGGCACTGCGGGTGCTGCAGCTACTGGCGGGGCGACGGGGACTGCGGGTGCGACTGGCAATGCGGGGGCTGCCGTGGTGCCTTGCGGGTTTGCTTCCGGGTTTTTGTTCACCGCTGCCCGCACCGGCTCTGGCTTTGTCTCGTGCGAAAAGCCCTCAACGCCAAGCGACTCCATCAATCTGTTACTGTAAGGTGAATAGAGCAGAGCAATTACTAACGCAACAAAGATTGTCAGAACGATCAGAACCGGAATGTACCGTCTCCTAACGGGACGGCGTTCTGTCCGGGGAGATGCAAAGTCTGCAATGACTTCCCTTGCAATGCTTGTTGTGACCGGATTTTTCTGATAGCCGAACCCTGTGATCAGTGCGTTGTCGCACAGGACATTAAGCTTTCGCGGTATACCAGCGCCCTCTTTTATGATGATATCGAGCGCCCTCTTATCGAAGATAGAGCTGTCATTAAGCCCGGCAACGGAAAGCCGATGTTCAATATAGGCACGACTATCTTCAGCACTCAGAGGTAAGATGCGGGCTCGAATGGCGATCCGCTGCTTCAGCTGACGCAACTCGTGCTTTTCGAGCAGACCGTCCAGCTCTGCCTGCCCTACGAGCACGACCTGGACCAATTTTTCAGTGGGTGTCTCCAGGTTAGAAAGCATGCGCAGGTTTTCGAGGGTTTCTATCGGCATGTTTTGCGCTTCGTCAATGATGATTACAACTGTCTTCCCCTGCCTGAACAGCTCTATGAGGGCGAGATGAAGCCCGTTCACCATTTCAACGAGATTATTGGTGGCGAGCTCCAGGTCAAACTCTCGATAAATGGTCCTGACAAGATCTTTGAACGTTATGTTGGCCTGAAAGACATAGATCACCCTTAACGATGCGGCTTTGGCTTTTTCCAGGTAAGCCCGCACGATGGTCGTCTTACCTACACCGACGCCGCCGGTGATCGCAATAAAGCCTTTGCGCTTTTCTATACCGTAAATCATCGAGGCAAGAGCCTGTTTGTGGCTCTCGCTGAGGTACAGGAACTCCGGGTTCGGTGTAATGTGGAAGGGCTCTTTTGTCAGGTTATAAAATTTCTGATACATTACACAATCCTTCTGCTCACCTTTCTCCACGAGGAGGTAATCAGAAAGCTCTCCTCCATGTTTGCGATCATCTGCTGCAAACGGACCATGGGCAGAGCAAAGCTTATGGCATTCGCATGCACACAGGGGCGCGCGGACACATCGAGCATGCCGATTATCGCTTTCGGCTGGGCCACGTTTCTCTCCATATATGGATATTGAACGATCGTTGAGCAACCCGCGCCAAACGGCGCAATTGCACCGTTCACGTCATCGCGATCATAATTTGCCAGGGTAAAAAGACCGGACAAGACATCGGGCGAAGCCAGGAAAATAGCGACTACCGGCTCATCAGCGGCCTGGAGTTTGTCCCACCGCTTGAACACGATGAATCGGGATGGAGCCGTAATGACCGGCAAAGTTTTCATCAGCCTCGTCACCATCTCGGGCGATTTCTTGTAGCGCTCGCCTTCCAGTTTGCCCGGGATGCCGTACGACAAGAAATACTCAAAGTCCGGTCGCATACTCTCTGAAAAGCCCAAGTAGCGCTTGCCTCCGGCACAGCCTATGGTGTCTACGTCAAACTTGAGTGAGGTGCCATGGCGCACGCGCTGCAGATCTGCGATGATGCAGCGATGCTCTTTCGGCGCCTTGGCAGCTTCTGCCTGTTTTTCGTCGTCTGCGTAGTAAAAAACCAACGGCAGCTCTGCACTCTTGAAGTGCCTCTTCCATAACCTCACAAAGTTCTCTTTCAGGTCCATGTCCATGGCGTATCTCCCCTTTTCGCTACACGGTCTCCTGTATACTCATCGTACCATCATTTGGTCTATCTAGTCTATCTGGCCCATCTGGCCGTCGCCTCCGGCGCGGTTACAGGTTACAAGATACTACGTGTTACACGTTACAAGAAAGAACTGTTACAGGTTAGCAACGGGAACCGTTAGCAGTAAGAAGACGCATCGTTCGTAACGTGCCTTGTCTGTAACCTGTAACTTGTAACAGGTTTTCAGTAACTCGTAACCCGTAACAAGTTTTGCCGTTAACCGGTAACTGCCTTTTCAGTCCCTCGCTCCTATCGCCACTTCAATGCTTGCCTGCGCGTTCTTGTAGTCAGTCAGAGATGACGCGTAGGCAACTTCCGCATTCGCAAGGGCTGTCAGCGCGTCCGTTACCTCGATCGGGCTACCCACACCTGCCTGGTACCTGCCCAACGCCAGCTCAACGTTTTCCTTCGCCTGTCGCACCGTTACTTCGGACGTGGCAATGCTCTCGCTTGCCTGACGGAGGAGAACATAGCCCTGCTGGACCTGTGAGACTATAGTGAGGCGCAGGGTGCGTTCATTGGCGGCGGCGCTGTCATAATTTGCCTTCGCTTCCACAACCTGGTACTTCGTGAGATACCCGCTGAAGATAGGCGCTGTGAAATTGAGCCCATAGTTCCAGCCGTCGGCAAGCGGGAAATCAGTACCCGTGTAATAGTAACTCGCGCTGGCGTTGACCACAGGATAATACCCTTTCTGCGCGAGATTGATCGCTTCCTTGGAGGAATCCTTTTTTCGAACCAGCGACTGCAGATCGGCCCTCTGAGTAAAAGCCTTTTGCAAGGCAGCGTCAAAGGGGAGTTCATACTTCACAAAGGCAAGCACGTCTTGAAGCGTATATTCAGGCGCCTCAGGAATGCCTATCGCAATATTGAGGTTGACCCGCGCGAGTCTCACCTGATTTTCGGCCTTGATCAGGGCGAGTTGAGCGTTGCTCAGGTCAACTTCCGCCTTCGTGACGTCAAATTTAGGGCTCTTCCCTACCTCAAAGAAGCCGCGTGCCTGATTGAGATGTTTTTGAAAATTAGCAACGGTTTCCAGGGCAACGTCCCTGGTCCGGATTGCAAGAAGGAAATTGTAGTACGCCTGTTTAACCGTGAAGACCACCTGGTCCTGGGTATTTCTCAGATCGAAACGGGATGACTGGGTGGTAAGGTCCTGGACTTTCACCGTGCTCGCTGTCTTGCCGAAATCGTACACAAGCTGGTTGAGACCCACGCTGCTCGTGTACTGGTCAAACACGCTTGAAGTGCTTGAGACCACTGAAGTGCCACCGGTGCCCACGCTTGTAACCGCGGCTCCTGAGGAAGGGCGAGCAATCTTGCTGTAGACTCCCGCTGCAGTGAGCTGCGGATAATAGTTTGACTTCGCCTCTCCGATCCTTGCCTCGTTGGCCCTTACCGCACCTATGCCGGCGAGAATAGTCGGCTGGTTCTTGAGCGCCAGCTCAATCGCTTGAGACAATGTGAGTGTTTCGCCCGCCGCGATCGTCTGCCCTGACGAAACGGATGACCACAGGAGCAGTGTCAAAAGGACCGCCGAAATCCATGCCTTCTCTCCCTGCTTCGTACGTATAAACATGCTCGCTCCTCTGTATTGACTTTCTCTGATAGAACTACATGCGCAAACCTGTGCGAACTGCTCGCGCATGTTAGAATCTATTCTCCCGTATACGCTGCCGATAATCAAGGGTATAGTCGGATAGCAGCACGCAGGCATTTTTTTGGAACGGGGATTGCATGTCCTCACGCATCGGGCAATATTGATCCTTGGCGAGGCCGGGTATCCCGCGGTAACCGCTGAGCGGGTCGCGGGTATCCCATCAACTGTGGCGGAGGAGATTAATGATCATACGCGTGTTGTACGAGGACGACAGACACGACTACGTCCCAGCTTTCCGACTCGATGACCTGATAGCCGAAGGCAAAATAAAGAAGTTCTACCGTTCCGACGGCTGGGTCACAATCGGCAAAGATCCGGTACGCGGCGTGGGTGGTTCAAGGTACAGCGGACCCGAGAGGCGCAGGATCTACGTGGTAGACTAAGCGTCTCCAACGGTCTGAGGTTGGTACTTTTACAGCTTCATGCATCCGGTCCCTTGAAGGACCGTAGCTGTCGTTTTTTCCATCGGCGGGAACCGGGCTTGCATTTGACGTGTCGCTTCAAGCCGCCTCCGATGCCTATGCTGTCATTTTCCCGCACAGGCTTTTCGCACACATAGCAAACCAGTTCCTTAAATAGAGGAATCTGCAACATATCGATATTGTTAAGAACTCCGGCCATGTCATACTATGTCTGGAGCTTGATGTCAATTAAATAGACAGTCACAGAGGTGTCTGTTTTCTGACATCACCAACAAATCGACATACCGAAAGACTTCATCTCACGCCCACCCCTAAGACCCGCTGACTGGTTGACTTGTTGAATAGTTGATACGTGGACTAGCACCAAAAGAACGGTTGACACGTATCAACCTAGTCAACGTATCAACGTCTTCTTTCACTCAGCCTCCGCGCACTCTGGCGAAGCCGACGTGAGATAAGGTGTTGTTTTTGGTTGCAGCCGGAGGATGGGCTGTGTTAAAAAGGGCTTGATGAAGAAAGACCACATGGACCCGGCAGGCATGGTTGCCGCAGTTATCCTGACGCTGCTCTGGGGTTTTAATTACGTGGTCATCAAATACTCGAACGTCGGTGTAGCTCCTGTCTTTGCTGCCACCATTCGCTCGGTAGTCGCCTCGGTGTGTGGGATCATTTACTGCATGATTAAGCGTGAGAAACTCTTTCACAGGGACATCATGCTCTTCCACGGCTTCATGGTGGGCCTTCTCTTCGGTGCTGAATTCGTCTGTATCTATTTCGGCTTGCTGTACACGGATGCTGCACGTGCCATCATCTTCGTCTATCTGAGTCCCTTCGTCGTGGCCCTCGGTGCACACTTTTTTCTCAAAGGTGATCGACTCACGCTCCTCAAAACTGCGGGCCTTGTGCTCGCGTTTGCCGGGGTGGTTATCGTTTTCCATGGGCGGCCGAAGACAGCGCCCGGATCCATGCTGCTCGGAGACATCCTGGAGATAGCGGGCTCAGTTCTCTGGGGCGCGACAACGCTCTACATAAAGAAATACATGGCGGAAAGGGTCCAGCCCGTCAACACCTTCCTGTACCAGCTTGTTTTTTCCATCCCTATACTCTTAGGTATGAGCTGCGTGCTCGAACCCCACTGGGTGTACAGAGTCGATGCGCTCATCCTCGGGTCTCTTTTTTACCAGAGTGTCATCGTGGCCTTCATGAGTTACATGGTCTGGTTCGTGTTGATCCATACCTACCCGGTAAGCGTCCTTTCCGTCTTCACCTTTTTTGCACCCGTCTTCGGCGTGCTCTTTGGCATAGTGTTGCTGCGAGAGGAACTCACTCTTTCTCTAATGGTGGGGCTGCCACTCGTCTGCTTCGGCATAGTCTTTGTCAACTGGAGGAGACTACCCAGGCGGGAAGTGAGCTGGTATGGAAAACCACCATAGACAGGACTGTCTCACACAGAGCCCACAGAGTTCACAGCGCACCCTTCGGCCGCAACCAAAAACGAGACTTTATCTCACGCCCGCTCGTTTCACTCGCTAGAGCCCGCAGAGGGCACAGAGGAAAAACTCGCAGAAGTAGAGCAGAAGTAGAGAACTGCTTGAGAGCATGCACGTGCGTGCTCGGAATTCTCGGAGAGAATTCTTCGCATCGCATCCGGCGTCGCCGGAAACTGGAGGTACTAAACCCCTTCCGGCGGAGCCGGACGGGGTTTGTCCGGAATGGTCCTCTCAACCATTCCGGACAAAAAATATCATTCTCTCTTCTTAAGTCTTTCCTCTGCGGCTCTGCGGCCTCGAACGAGCCGCGTGTGGGCGTGGCGAGTGGGCGTGAGATCAATCTCCTGCTCTCCTCTGTGGGCTCTGTGATCTCTGTGTGAGACAGTGTTGCCTTTCCTCTGAGCCTCTGCGGACTCTAGCGAAGCGGGCGTGAGCCTAGGAAGGTATTTGGGCAGGAGACCGACGAGGTGTGGCTGCGGTAGTTGAGCGAGGGGCTTTCCGTATGGCTTTGGCGTACGCCAAAACAGCTTTGACATAGTTGTCGCAGTGATTGTACGCGTAGATCGCTTTCTTCTTCTTTGCCAGGCTACCCTGCTCCCAGCCGCTACCCTTGAGGTAGTTGGCAATGCTTGCCAGAGCATCGACTACGTTGAAAAGATCAACGCGACCATCCCCATTGCCATCGACGCCATACTTCAGATACGCGGAGGGAACGAACTGGCAAAGCCCGAATGCTCCAGCCCAGGAACCTTTAATAGCCAGAGGATCGAATCCTCTTTCCTTGCTGAGCAGTATGAGATTGATCCACTCGTTCTCAGCCCATGCCGATCGGCGATTCTCCAGCACCGTCAGCGTGAGGAGGCTGTTGAATACGGGATAGCCACCCGTATACCCTCCGAAGTAGGTCTCTACACGATATACAGCCACGAGAACCTCTTTCTCGACTCCGAAAGAAGCCTCTATCCTATTCAGCTCGGTTAGGTTATCCCTTATGACCTGTCGGCCCCGCTCTATCGAAGGCCGCGTGAGCAGGCCGAATCTGCGACTGAAGTAGTCGATGCCCTTTCCTTTTTTCTCGAGGATTTCCGGGTAGACTGCAACACGGGGGTCGTCAAGAAAGGCTCTCGCCTCTCCCTCGCCAACTCCTCTCGCCAGAAGTTTTTGTACCAGAACCTCTTTCCAGGCGCTCAATTCGGCAGGCTCCTGAGCCCGGACGTGCGAAGCAAGCAGGATGATGAGCGCGCATACGCTTAGTGCCTTAAAAACCGATTTCATCAAAGGTTCAGCCGTCTCCAGATGTATCCTACTCATTATTGTTATCGGCTAAACTGAAAAAGGCAATAAAAAAAATTGGGCCGAAGGAACCCACGTATGCTTTATAAGCCTAATGACGCATTAATAGAGCTTATTAAGTTATTTATGGATCTTTTTTATAATTTTCTGTAATACAATATATACTTCTATTTGTATCTCAAGTCGTTGTGCAGCACAATAGATTTTCGCGGACAAGCCCGTAGCACTCCGTCCGCCACGCGTCCCGCGGATGGAACAGGTGCAACTACGGGTCAACATGATTTTGACAACGTATTATATATAATATATATTCGCCTTCATGAAAGAATTATCGCACCCGGTCTCATATCGCTTCAGAAAAGTAAGGCCTTGAGGTTTCAAGAACATCAAGATACGCTATCATCTTAACGTCGGGACACAGGAGGAGCTAGGTATGGAGGAAAATTTTTGGCGAACGAAAGACTGGTGGACTTCCCCCTTCAACTTCCTTCCGGTCGTGAGGGACCAGTTTGATCTGCCTCAGGAAGTACAGATCCATGATGCAACGCTCCGCGATGGTGAACAGACACCGGGGATTGTCTTAAGAAAAGAGGATAAAGTCGAAATAGCCGCGATGCTTGACGCTATTGGCGTCCATCGTATAGAGGCGGGCATGCCTGCTGTGTCGGAAGACGATGCCGCAGCCATCAAGATCATAGCGGCCAGACTCAAGAAAGCGAAGGTCTTCTCCTTTGTCCGTGCTATGGAAAAAGATGTTGAGGCCTCGGCAGACTGCGGAGTTTCCGGCGTCATTGTCGAAGTCCCGATCGGCCAACCCAAGCTCGACCTACAATTCAAGTGGACCTGGGAGCGCGTTCTTGCTCAAAGCGTCAGAGCAATAAACCGTGCGAGAGAACTGGGGTTGCATGTCGTTTTCTTTCCATACGACACGACGCGCGCCAGGCTCGATGACTTGCAGAAGCTGCTGACGGGCCTGATGCAGGAGGCCAGACCCGATTCGATCGGCGTGATAGATACCACCTGTTGCGCGGTGCCTTCGGCAATCAAGTTTCTGGTCAGGCTGGTGAAACAGCTGACTAATTTGCCGGTCGAAATTCATACTCACAACGACATCGGGATGGCGGTTGCAAACGAAATGGCCGCACTCGAAGCAGGGGCTTCGGTTTTCCACACCTGCGTAAATGGGATTGGAGAAAGGACAGGCAACGCTGCTCTGGAGGAGGTCGTGGTGGCGCTGAAAACGCTTTACGGTTATGAGTGGGGGTTCAAATTTGACAAGCTGCAGGAACTTTCAAAATTAGTCCAACGTTTGACCGGCTTCCCCATGCCTCCGAATAAGCCTATTGTCGGGTCCGGAAACTTTACCCGCGAATCAGGGATCGGGATTGAGATGGTCTATGAAGAGCCTCTCGCCATGTTCTCCTTGAATCCCGCCTTTGTCGGCCAGCAACCCAAAGCAGTCCTCGGAAAGAAGAGCGGGTACAATTCCGTTCTCGTGAAGATGAAGGAACTCGGCATCACCTGCGAGGAGAATCGAGAGAAGTTTGAGCAGATCCTCCAGAGAGTCAAGAAACTTTCAATCGAGAAAAAGGGGCTTGTGACGGACGAAGAATTCAGCCGCCTCGTTAAAGAAACGATGGCTGAATGACGGATGGAAAGGACGATAGATGCTAAAGCCGCTGCATGAGCATGCCACGAAGGCGGAACTGGTGTACAAATCCCTGGTAGACGCTATCGTGGAAAATGAGCTTGTCCCGGGAACCCGCCTCATTATTCAAGATATCGCGAAACGACTTTCGGTGAGCGAGATTCCGGTGCGCGAAGCCCTCAAGAAACTGGAAGCCACGGGACTCATCGAAGTCCGGCCCCATCAGGGCGCCATCGTGACCAGACCGTCTCCCGAATGGATCGAAGAAATTTTTGTGATGCGCGCCGGCCTCGAGGGCACGGCCATACGGACCTCGATCCCGTTGTTGACTCGCCGCGATATCGACACCATAAAAAAGATGAATGTTTCCATGAAAGCGTGCTTGAAGTCCGGCAATTACAAGGAATACGGCCGACTCAATCGAGAATTTCATTGGGCCATTATCGCAAAGTCTCCCTACCCCAATCTTCTCAATCTGCTCAAAGAGCTGCTCATGAAATCACAGTTTGGACGCGCCATCTTTGGTTTGAAACCCGCGACGATGAAAATCTCAGATGTGGAGCACGACCGGCTCGTTGAGGCTATCCGGAGGAGAGACATTCATAGAGCAGAAGAGATCAACCGCGACCACCGGTCAAGAGTGGGAAAAGAATTGGCCGAGATTATTCGGACAGCATCGGATAAAATGAGACAAAAGTCGGGAAGGGAGGAAGAACGATGTGGCGGATTATCGATCTGAGCGTAAGTCACGAAAATGGGGCAACCGAGCCGTTTCCGCCGCAGATTACTCATTCGGGCCATGCGGAAGGAGCGGCACGGCTGGGTAAGCTTGCCGGGATTGAGGCGTTCGATTTTCCCGACTCCATGGCGCTCGCAACCGATTACATTTCGGGGAGTGCCCATTCAGGAACACACGTAGATGCGCCATGGCACTACGGCCCTCTCTGCGAAGGTAAACCCGCCCAGACGATCGACGAGGTTCCACTCGAATGGTGTTATGGCCCCGGAGTCGTTCTTGACATCCGCCACAAGGAACCGGGTTCTGAAATCACGGTAGACGATATGAAGACGGCGCTCGCAAAGATTCACTATGTGCTGAAACCCATGGATATCGTCCTGCTGCAGACAGGCGCCGATAAGTACTGGGGCACGACTACGGAGAAATATCTGGAAATGCAGTCCGGGCTGGGAGTGAAGGGAACCATGTGGCTCCTTGACCAGGGAATTCGCTGCATCGGCATCGATGCATGGGGGCTGGATAGGCCGGCGAAAAAAATGGCCGAGTCGTATAAGCAGACCGGCGACAAAGATGAGCTATGGCCGTCGCACATGCACGGACGAAAATGCGCGTATCTTCAGATCGAGAAGCTGGCAAATCTCGATGCGTTGCCTAAACCGTACGGTTTCAAGGTTGCGGTATTCCCGGTAAAGTTTGCCGGCGGTTCAGCAGGCTGGACCCGTGCCGTAGCGATCATCGAGGAGTAGAAGTTTCAATCCGGAACAAAGAAGGAGGATAAGATGAATTCGAAGAAATGCAGGGGCATGATCACGTGGTCGTTTATCTTTGCCGGACTCATTCTCGTTCTCGCCGCCGGAACGGTCGGAATCGCTGAAGCCGCGTATCCTGATAAACCGATAACGGTTATCGTTCCGTGGCCTCCAGGGGGCGCAAGTGACGTGATCCCGAGAACCCTTGCCAAGCCCATGTCAGAGTTTTTGAAACAGCCGGTCGTGATTGTGAATAAGCCGGGCGCTGCGGCCGTGATCGGCACCCAAGAGATCGAGAGATCTGTTCCGGACGGCTACACCATTGGGACTTTTTCTTTTTCCCAGGCATTAACGCAATACACCACCCCCAATCCACCCAGCCTCGCCAATCTCGTCCCTATCTCGAAAGTCATGTATTCACCGGGAACACTCACGGTCAATGCCGGCAAACCCTGGAAAACCCTGCAGGAGTTTATCCAATATGCGAAGGCCAATCCCGGGAAAGTCAGAAATGCCAATTCAGGAACGGGGGCGTCCGCGCATATCATCGGCGAAGCCTTTGACCGGCTGACGGGCATCAAGGAGGTTCATGTTCCCTTCAACGGATTCGCGCCCGCAGTGGCGGCCGTTGCAGGAGGCCACGTCGAGGCGACCTGTATCCCTGTGGGCGATGTGACTGCGATGGTCAAGGGAGGGAAGTTGAGATTGCTGGCGGTTGCCGCAAGCGAAAGGCATTTCCTCTATCCGAATGTGCCCACCATGAAGGAACTGGGGATCGACCTTGACATGGGGAACTGGGTGGCCTTTGTCGGGCCTAAAGGCATGCCGGAAGAGATGGTCGCCACCATTGACCGGGCCGTAGCAATGGCACTCAAGACACCGGAGGTTATCAAAGCCTGGCAGGATATGGGAAACGTGATGGCGTATATGGATCACAAGACCTTCGCCGTGTACCTGAAACAGCAGGACAGCATGATTCGCAATCTGGTCGATAGTCTGGGCCTCTGGGTAGCTCCCAGAAAATAAGCGTCTTTCATCCGGAGAAGGAGGCAGAGAAGATTAAAGAGCCCGGTCCTCGGATCGTCAGCAGTATATTTCTAGTTCTCGCATGCCTTGTCATGATGGAATCAATGCGGCTCAGACTGGGCACGGTTCACAATCCCGGACCCGGCTTCATGCCTTTTTTCCTCGGGCTTGCACTGGCCCTCCTCGCGCTCCTCGCTTTTTTCTTCCCTGAATCATCCGAAAAAACAGCCGTCTTTTGGAAGGATTGGCAAACAGGAAAGAGCACGTTCTACATATGTGCGGGTCTGATTCTCTATGTACTCCTGCTTAAGCCCCTTGGCTTTTATATCGACACGTTCCTGCTCATGTTTTTCCTCATGAGACTTTCGGGAGAAAGGGGGTACAAAAGACCATTGTCCGTTTCTCTGTTTACTGTAGTGATCACGTACGTGGTGTTTTACAAGCTACTCTATATACCGTTTCCGAGGGGATTGCTGGGGATATAAATGGATATCTGGCAGGGAGCGTTGCAGGGATTTTCGGTCTGTTTAGAGCCGGCCAAGCTCCTCGCCTGTTTTTTCGGCGTATTGGTCGGAACCGCGACGGGGGTGCTCCCCGGTATCGGACCGTCGGGGGCCGTTGCCCTTCTGATCCCTCTGACGTTTCATATGGACGCAACCTCGGCTGTCATCATGATCGCGGGGATCTATTACGGCACCCAGTACGGAGGGTCCACCACCTCCATACTGGTCAACGTTCCGGGCGAGGCGGCGTCGGTTATTACCTGTCTGGACGGGTACCAAATGGCCCGTCAAGGCCGGGCAGGAGCGGCCCTGGGTATCTCTGCCTTTGGTTCGTTCATTGCCGGTACCATCGGCGTCATCGGCCTGATGGTCGTGGCGCCGCCTCTGGCGGAGTTCGCGCTCCAATTCGGCCCTGCAGAAATCTTCGCCGTGGTCTTTTTGGCCTTTACCCTCGTTGCCTTCCTGGGCAGCGGTTCCATGATCAAGTCTCTCATAATGGTTGTCGTGGGTCTCTTGCTGGCTATGGTGGGACAAGAGCCGATCACGGCGATCCCCAGGTTCACCTTCGGCTTTGTGGATCTCCAATCGGGCCTTGACCTGGTGCCTTTGATCATGGGGCTTTTCGGGGTGAGTGAGGTCCTCCTCTCCCTTGAGGAGATCAGCGCCGGAGAAGGCGGCATGCAGCCTACTCCAAAATTCTGGGACCTGTTTCCGAACCGCCATGACTGGAAGAGATCGATTAGCCCGATCGGGAGGGGATCCGTGCTGGGCTTTTTGATCGGTCTCCTGCCGGGAGGAACAGGAATCGTTGCCTCGTTCGCATCTTACGCGATTGAAAAAAAAATCGCCAGGCAACCGGAGCGTTTCGGGCATGGGGCCATCGAGGGCGTCGCCGGGCCGGAGGCGGCCAACAATGGCGCGGCTCAAGGGGCGTTCATCCCGTTGCTTACCCTGGGAATTCCCGGAAATGCGGTCATGGCATTAACACTCGGGGCTTTAAAGATTCATGGAGTCATCCCCGGCCCACTCATGATCAAGGAACACCCCGATGTCTTCTGGGGGGTCGTGACCTCCATGTACCTCGGGAATCTCCTCCTTCTGGCGCTCAACCTGCCCCTCATCGGCATCTGGGTGAGGCTTCTGCGTATCTCCTCATCGATCCTCTATCCCATGATCATTTTCTTCTGTATCATCGGGGCCTACAGTGTGAACAACAGCATTTTCGACGTGGGAGCGCTTTTCTTTTTCGGCCTGCTGGGATATGTGTTACGACGAATGAATTTTGATCTGGCCCCTCTCATCCTCGGTTTTATTCTCGGGCCCATCCTGGAGACATCGGCCCGACAGGCGCTGATCATGTCAGGCGGGCAGTTCGACATCTTTCTCTCAACTCCCATCACGGTCATTCTCTTTGGGCTGGCCGCGGTCGTCCTCATCACGGCCGTCTATTCGGGGGTCAAAAAACGAAAGCTTGCGAAATAGAGTGACGAAAAATAAGAGATGAAAAAGAGACCCATCGACATCAATCCTGAATTCCATAAAGCTCTTGAAGTGATGGAGCACTCGAACCGCCACGTATTCATCACCGGAAAAGCGGGCACAGGAAAATCGACGCTCCTCGATTACTTTCGACAAACCACACGCAAAGAGGTTGCCGTGCTCGCGCCCACGGGCGTGGCCGCGCTCAACGTCCAGGGGCAGACCATCCACTCTTTCTTCGGTTTCAAGCCGAGTATAACCCCTGAAAAGGTCAGAAAGGTCAGCGGGCAGGACGGAGATCTCTATCGGCAGTTCGACACGATCATCATCGATGAAGTATCGATGGTGCGCGCCGACCTCCTCGATTGTGTCGAAAAATTCCTGCGCCTCAACGGGCCGCGCAAGAAGCAATGGTTCGGAGGTGTGCAGATGGTCTTCATCGGCGACCTCTATCAACTTCCCCCCGTGGTCACCACCTCCGAAAAAGAGATATTCACCCACCGCTACGAGACGCCCTACTTTTTCTCAGCGCAGGTTTTTAAGGAGCAGACCTTTGACATGGAATTCATCGAACTGGAGAAGGTCTACCGCCAGACCGAGCCAGAATTCATTGCGCTGCTCAACGCCATACGAAACAAATCCTGTACTGAGGACGACATCGAGAAGCTGAACGCGCGCCACGTTCCCGGTTTTGTCCCTCCTGGCGACGCTTTCTACGTGACGCTCACAAGCACCAACGATCTTGCCACGACACGAAACCTGGAACAACTCGATTCCCTGCAGGGACCGCTCTTCGAGCATGCCAGTACGGTCACGGGCGAGTTCGAGCGGTCCTCTCTGCCGGCAGAAGAAACCTTAAGGCTTAAGGTCGGGGCGCAGGTCATGCTCGTCAACAATGACAAGGCGGGCCGCTGGGTCAACGGCACCATAGGAAAGGTGTCAGCCATAGGGTCAAGGGACACCCGCAAGCGGGTACCCGGGCACGGGTCAAGCATTGGCACACAAGGCAGCCACGAGGACGAGCTTGTGCTGGTGACACTTCAGGATGGCACCCTTGTCGAAGTAGCGCCGTACACATGGGAGCTCTTCGAATACCAGTACGACAGGACAACGAAGCAGATCTCGACCAGGAAAACGGGAGCTTTTACTCAGTATCCGATCCGTCTCGCGTGGGCGGTCACCATCCATAAAAGCCAGGGCAAGACCTTTGAAAGGGTCGTGATAGATATCGGCCGCGGCGCCTTCGCCCACGGTCAGGTCTATGTCGCGCTGAGCCGCTGCACGAATTTTGCCGGCATCACGCTGCTCAAGCAGATAACCAAGGGTCACATACGCACGGACTGGCGGGTTTCAGCCTTCCTCACGAGGTTCCAGTACAGAAAGGCCGATGAAAAGGTCGATTATGCGGAGAAGCGCAGAATCATCCAGGATGCCATGAAGCGCGGTATCAATCTTGAGATCATCTATCTCAAACCTGACGACACGAAGTCTCGCCGCGTCGTACGGCCGATCTCTGTAGAACAAATGGAGTACAAGGAAAAGGGCTTTGAAGGCCTGAGGGCCTACTGCTATCTCCGCAACGAAGAACGCACGTTCCGGATCGAGCGGATACTGGAGATAGCATACGAAATCGGGAAGTGGTAACCGCCCTGTATCGAAAAGCCTCGCGACCACACCAGTCCGGGACCGGCACCTTCGAGATCATTTATCTCAAACCTGAGGACACGAAGTCTCGCCGCGTCATACACCCGATCTTCGTGGAACAGATGCATACAGGGGAAAAGGCTTCGAGGAAGCCCCGAAGCACTTGTCTTACCTAAAGAACGTGAAGTGTGAAACTCCGTCTTTACTCCGCCTTTTGTGCCAAATCCCCGCAAAAAACTCCGCCTCATTATTAACAAACCGATGACATTCTGTTTTATTTAGGGTGAGGAGGGAATAAACGAGATGAAGAAGACATCACCACACCTAGCAGTTGATCCAAAAGCCAAGCGTTTCACGGCGCCACAGGAAAGTGAGGCGCTGGTCAACGATCTTCTTGCGTACTGCGATGAGCGGAAGAGGCAGCACAAGCTGAGGCTACGTGAGTGGAAGGCCAGGCATCGTGCGTATGAGCAAGGCAAGGGTGAAGACCCGGGATCCAAACCACTACCGTTTACGATCATCAAGGACGTACGCGACCTGGAGATGATCATAAAACTGGAATTGTTATTGCTCGGCGAAGGCACTGACACGAAAAAAGCGCGTCGTGAAAAAAAACGACGATAGAATCAAAGAACTCATCAAAACGGACCAAACATACGCGAGATACTCGCAGACGCGTGGCGCAAGGTGCACATGACTGTATTACCCGGTGGCAAAAAGGACGATGATGATGGCAGGGGACAGTAAGATTACCAGCCGTTAGCATGCGCAGGATAGAAGGCCGGGAAGTTTCTCCGCTTCAATCAGCGAGACGTTTTGTATGGATGAAGCAGAACAAAGAACGGTAGAAGGACGGTAGAAGACTATGACCAGCGCCGGTACTTGCTTTTCAGGTGCGGTATCCGCTACGAAACCAGAGGGTGGTGTTCGAATAACTCCCTGTAGCTACAAAAAATATGCTATTATATACGTATAATGGCAATTAGTAGGATAGGAAAAATCAACGAGTGAAAGAAGTGGCGGGCATCAAGCTTTACAACGTGCGGGATTTACATGAGGCCCTCGGCGTCAACGAGAGGACCATAAGGGAATGGTTCAACAAGAAGAGACTCCGAGGTGTGAAGATCAGTAAGGAGTGGTATGTTACTGAGGAAAATCTTAAGGCTTTCCTCAGCGGAGAAGAGGGCCGTGGGAAGCCACAAGACGAAACGGAGCGAACCAGACGCTTAAGGTCTCTGAGAAAGCAAAAGGGAAGGTAAGCCTTGAGAGGGGGCATAGCAAAAAAGGGTAACAATTATTACCCGTATCTCTGGATTAACGGCAAGAAGAAATGGTTTTCCGGGGCAGGTACATCGAAGAGGGCGGCCCAAAACATACTGAATGAGAAGCTGGCCGAAATCCAGGCCGGGACCTACCACGAGCTCAAGAAGATAAAATTTAAGGACTTCGCAAAGCTATGGTTTGATCTCTACGCCAGGAGCGCCACCAAACCATCTACCCTGAGGAGCTACGAAGACATCGCCGAGAAGCATCTCAAGCCTGCATTCGGAGAGACGTATCTAAACCAGATTACAACAGTCATGCTGCAAACGTACGTCGCAAAGAGACTTGAAAGCGTGAAGCCAAAGACGGTCATCAACGAGCTCGTTCTGATTAAAGAAATGTTCCGGCATGCGGTCAGGTGGGCCTATATAAAGGCGAACCCCGCTGAGTACGTGGAGAGGCCAAGGGTAGAAACAGAGGAAATGGCCATTCTTACGCTCGAGGAGGTCAGGGACCTTCTCCACGATACGAACTATGAGCAACTCCGCAGCATATTCACAGACACTACCTACATCGTCGTGCTCACGGCTGTCTTAACGGGCCTGAGGCGGGGCGAACTGTTTGGACTGCAGACAGAAGACATCGACTTGAGTACCAACCAGATACACGTGAGGCGTTCTCTCTGGAGGGGCGAGTTTATCACCCCAAAATCAAAGCTGTCAGTGAGAAACGTTGATATGACCCCCCGTCTGGCCGCAGAGCTTAAGGAGCATATCTTCCAGAATCCTCCCAGCGACCTTGACCTCGTCTTCTGCAACAGAAAGGGAGGCCCGATAGACCCAGACAACTTTATTAAGAGGCAGTTCATTCCGGCGCTCGAGCGCGCGAACATCAGCAAGGTACGCTTCCACGATCTGAGGCATACCAATGTCGCGATGAGAATTGAACAGGGACAGAATATCAAATACATTCAGAGGCAGCTTGGCCACGCGTCGATTCAGACCACGCTTGACCGGTACGGCCATCTCATGAAGAATGCGGACGCACGACAGGCAAAGAGGCTCGACGAACTCTTGGGCTTCAGCGAGCAAGAAAATGAAGGGGCGAGACGGTTGCAGGATGAGGCAGCACCCCAAGAGAGCAAAAGAACATTGGTTCCAGTCAACCGGGTGGCAGAAACGCGGATCAGGCGGCGCACGACCCATGACCTCTCTCGGCCGCGGTGACCTGCGTCTTTGAGATAGTTATGGGAACTTGATACCTTCCTCCACACATTCACAACGTATTCTCTGACAGAACCTCCGGTTTTGAAAATTGAAAAAAGGTACCCAGGGTCCGATTATAACGGCTTACGCGTGACAACCGGAAAAAAGCTAAATTGTGGCACTTTTTATGCGGATAATATTGCGGATAATATCGGAATTTTATCGGGAATTTCATAGCAAAAAGCCTCTTTTTCGGTAGAAGAATGGTAGAAATCGGCAAGAAAAAAGGCTTCGGGAAAACCCCGAAGCCTTTGGTATTATTGGTTGCGGGGGCAAGATTTGAACTTGCGACCTTCGGGTTATGAGCCCGACGAGCTACCAGTCTGCTCCACCCCGCTGTTAGTCAACAGGATACCGGATTAATGCGCGGAAGTCAAGGCACAATACAGGTTACAGGCTACATGTTACAGGTTACAAGATGCTGCCCGTTACAGGTTAACGACAGGAACTGTTAACGGTAATGAAAATGCTTGTTCTACGTCGTTGTTCGTAACGTGCTTTGCCCGTAACCTGCAACTTGTAACCTGTAACCTGTGACGGTCTTTTCTACTGCGGTTCTGCGCCTGCGGCGCTGTTACGGGTTACAAACAATACCTGTTATAAGATGATACCTGTTACCGGTTACAGGCAAAACATGTTACGGGCTACGAGGCCCGAAGGTCGGGCATTGTTTTGTAACTAGTAACGGGCCTTGCTTTGTAACGTGTAACGGGTTTTTCTCATAACGGGCCTTGCCCTGTAACTCGTAACAGGTTTTTGAACCCGTAATTCGTAACGGGCATCTTCCTGTAACCCGTAATCTGTGACGTGCTGCGCCGCTACCGCAGTCCCTTCACGAAATAGAGGAGGCCACCGGAAAGCCCTGTGACAATACCGAGCAGCACGAAGCCCAGCCTGAAGCTCACCAAGTCACCAGCGAGACCGAGAAAGTACGGGATGACGGCCATGCCGATCACACCGAGCGTGACGATAAAGCCCACGGCTTGCCCCCGCTCTTCGCTATTAAACATTCTGGAAACAGAGACAAGCGAGATGGGGAAGAACCCTGTCACGGCCGTCGCCTGCAAAAACAGAAAAACCTGTACCCACCGTACGTCGCGAACCGCCATCAAAACAGTGAGAATGCCTGTCGTCAGAACCATAAAGTAGGCAATGCCCTTCACCCGAAACCGATCAACGAGGAACCCCGCCGATATACCCGCGAGAGCACCCCCTATTCGGGAGACTCCGAAAATTACGTTGCCACTCTCAACACTGAAGGAGAGTTCCTTGGTGAGGTAAAGCGGAACCACGAAGTAGGGGCCCATAGTAGCGCCTGCCATAAAGATCCATACAATGCCAAAGCACCAGAAGTCTCCTCGTCTCAAGAGATGCCTGGGAAAATATGTTACCTTGGCCGCGATCTTCGCCTCGTCGCACCAGAAGTAGAACATGACGGCGCACACAAAATAGACTGTGGCGATAAGCATCAGCATGCCTCGCCACGGCAGAAAGAGAAGAACGACAATGACGATGAACGGGGTTGCAAACAAGCCCAGCGGCGATCCCGAGTCGTGAATAGCGATCACCTTTCCCCAGTCTCTCTGGTCATAATATTCGGTCAGGATGGGTATCATGGCAGGCAGGTACATGCCGGCGCCAAGGCCCAGTGTGAAACTGAACAGATAGAACAGATCAAAAGTCCTGACCTGCGAGATAGCAAGTAATGACAGCCCGAGAAACAAAAGGGCTGCGCACACGGATTTTCTCGATCCAAGCATCCTCGCATAAACTCCCGAAAAGAAAACGGAGAGGGCGTAGCCGAGGCCGAGAAAAAGAAAAATGCTCGTGGCGCGTGCGTGGGTCACGCCGAACTCGTCCTCGATCAGCGGTAGCGCGGGCGATAGAATGGCCCTGGACACGAAATTCATAAACCAGAGAAACCAGACGAAAAGGAGAAATACGAGAGCTTTTCCCTTTAATGCGTGAAACCGTGCCATGAGTCTCAATCTACCCCATATAGAAGAACCTCTGCAACGGAAAATTCGGCAATCTGTTGAGAATACGAGCGCGGATGTGATAGACTCCAGCCTGAGCGCAAACCAACGTTATCCGGGGAGAGACCATGGAACTGCTCACAGCCATACAGGAAAGACGAAGTGTGAGGAAGTACAAGAGCAAACCCGTGCCGGAGAAGATCCTCGATGAGATACTCGACGCGGCGAGGCTCTCTCCCTCATGGAACAACACACAAGTATGGCGGTTTATTGTTGTGAAAGATCAGGAGATCAGGGCCAGGCTTTCCGAGACAATGGGGCCGACGAATCCGGCAAGAGCCGCATTTCTCGATGCGCCCATGGTGATCTGCGCAGCAGCCCAGAGAGGATCATCAGGCTACTACAAAGGGGAGAGCACGACAAACAAAGGTGACTGGTTCATGTACGATGTGGCAATCGCCATGGAGCACCTGGTGCTGGCAGCGTGGCAATTCGGCCTGGGAACGGTGCATGTCGGATTGTTTGACGCATCCAAGGCAGAAGAGATCCTAAAGATCCCCGAAGGATACAGCATCGTGTCGATGACGCCTCTCGGTTACTTTGAGACCCCACCAAACGCGAGACCCCGCAAGCCTTTAACAGAAATTGCGTTCCTGAACGCCTTCGGAGAACCTTACACGCCATGAACGTACCGCTGATTGATCTGAAAGCTCAGTATAAGAAAGTAGAGCGGCCACTCTTGCGCAAGCTCAAAGAGTTGCTCTCAGAGCAGCACCTGATCCTCGGAAAGTATTGCTCCGCGCTCGAGGAGGCGATAGCGCGCTACGCAGAGGTTCCCCACACCATATCGTGTGCAAACGGAACGGACGCGCTCATCCTCAGCCTCATGGCCTTGGGCATAAAGGAGGGCGACGAGGTCATCACCACGCCGTATACGTTCTTTTCTACGGCAAGCTCAATTCTGCTGGTCGGGGCTAAGCCGGTTTTTGTTGATATCGAAGAAGATCACATGAACATCGATCCTGTCATGATCAGGAGCGCCATAACGCCCAAGACAAAGGCTATAATGGTTGTCCATCTATTCGGCAAGATGTGCGACATGAGGGCTATCTCAGTTCTGGCACACAAACATGGCCTGGCCGTCGCAGAAGATATGGCACAGTCTCTTGGCGCGCGCCTCTGGGGTACCATGTGCGGGGGTCTCGGCGATATAGGCGCACTCAGTTTCTATCCGACAAAGAACCTCGGCGGCATAGGCGAGGGCGGGATGGTGCTGACAAAACGGAAAGACCTGGCAGAGCGCGTGAAAAAACTCCGTGTCCACGGCATGGCCGAGACGCCGTATCTCCACGAACTTGTGGGTATCAACAGCAGGCTCGACGAGATCAAGGCGTGCGCGCTCGTCGAAAAACTCCCCTACCTTGAAGCGTGGAACAAGAAGCGTATTGCCAATGCCGCATTTTATAACAAACAGCTCAAAGGCTTGCCCCTGAAGCTCCCGATCATGGACCCGCCCGGCTCCCACGTATTTCACCAGTACGTGATCAGGACAGAGAAACGGGACGAGCTGCGTGAGCATCTCAAGAACAAGGGAATAGCAACAGGCATATACTATCCTCTGCCGCTTCATCTTCAGCCGTGCTTCGCCAGCCTGGGGTACAAGAAAGGCGATTTCCCGGTAGCCGAGGAAGCATCGCTTACGAGCCTGGCGCTACCGATCTATCCCGAGCTGAAGACAGAGCAGAAAGAATACGTCGCAGCGTCGATCCGAGAATTCTTCGCATAGAAAAAGCCAGACCACTACAGCTTATCTCACGCCCGCTCGTTACGTTCCAAGTGACCGAAGGCCAATACAATCTATCTCACGCCCGCTTCGCTAGAGGCCGCAGAGTCGCAGAGGTAAACCCTGAGGAGAGAAATGCTTAAGGGTATGCATGTGTTCGCTCGGAATTCTCGGGGAGAATTCTTCGCATCACATCCGGCGTAGCCGGAAACTTGCGGTACTAAACCCCTTCCGGCAGAGCCGGACGGGGTTTGCCCGGAATGGTCCTCTCAACCATTCCGGGCAAGAATCTCATTTTCTCTGCCGTCTTTCCTCTGCGGCTCTGCGGCCTCGAACGAGCCGCGTGTAGGCGTGGCGAGTGGGCGTGAGACAAGTCTCTTGCACTTCTCTGTGAACTCTGTGCGCTCTGTGCGAGACGGTATGCCTTTCGTCGCTATTTTTCGGGGGGTCCTACCTGGATTGTGACCATCTTGTCAAGCGAGAGATATTTTCGCGCTGCCTCGTCAACATCCTCTTTCGTCACCTTATCGATGAGCGCCGGCCAGCGCTTGAAGTGATCGGCCTTAAGCCCGTACATGGTGTCGAGGCACATGCTCGAAGCTACAGCGCTGTTCGTCTGCATGCGAATGCGCTGGTTTCCGATGAGGTACCGCCGGGCGGTGATAACCTCTTCCTCGGAAAACCCATGCCGAAGGATCTCTTCTATTTCGTTCGCCACAACCGACTTCACGTCAGCCACGTGCTTCTGGTCTGTGCCGATGTAGATGCCGAGGGCGCCTGTCTCATAGGCCATCTGATTGAAAAAAGTAACAGCGTAAGCATACGGCCGCTCTTCTCTGAGCCTCTTGTGAATCCTTCCTCCCATCCCGGAAAGAACGCCGGCCATCACTTCCACTGCGTATCTTTCCCCGGAGGCAACTCCCGGTCCAAGGAAAGCGAAGATCATGTGTGTCTGAAAAATCTGCCTGACCACGGCCTGCTCTTTACTCAATGTGGAGTGCGGAAGCTTCTCCAGTGTCCGTGCGCCGCCTGTCCATCGGGCAAAGATTCTATCAACGAGCTTTTCTGTTTCCTTCAGGTTTATGTTCCCTGATATCGCGAGCACTGCAGATTTGGGAGTGACGTAGGCTTTATAGAGATCGGCAATCTCCTTCCGGGCAAGCCCCATCACATCGTCGGCCGTGCCTGACACATCCTTCCCGTAGGGATGGCCTTCATAGAGCACCCGGTACATTTCCTTGAAGGTTGCTGAAACGGGCTCGTCATCCTTCTGCCGTATCTCAGAGAGCACGTCCTCTTTGACTTTCTCGAGCTCGTTCTGTTTCACCCTCGTGTCAGTCAGAAGGTCCTTCAACAAGGAGACGGCGTGCTTCAGGTCTTTCGAGAGGAACGTGCCGTACAGACCAAACACGTTTTTCCCTGCAACAGGGTCAATCGATCCTGCAAGCGTGTCAATCTCGCGGGCTATGGTCTGAGCATTTTTCTTGCCGGTACCCTTGAGCAGCACCCTCGAAAGGACATTGAAACTTCCGTTCTTGCCGACCGCCTCTTCCTTGGGGCCGCCAACGAACCCAACCATGAACGAGACGCTCGGGCTGGCATTGTTTCGGTTCAGAACGCAGGTAAGACCGTTTTTCAACTGTAACGTGTGAGGATTGGGTTTGGTCTTATACCAATTTGCCTTCATGCGTATACCTTCGTTGTCGCTGCGTCGCTCTCCTCGACGTACTGTTCAGTACGCCCGGGTACCCGCTTGCGGGTGGGGCTCCTCGCTGCCGCCTCGGTCTCCACGTGAATGCGAATTGGTATGGGGTGCCAGGATAACCACGTTTCTCTTTTCACCCATTACATACGTCTGGAGCGCCCGTTTCACATCCGCCTTTGACACCCGGCCAAGATCCTTCAAATACCTGTCGCTGAAACGTGGATTGCCCGTTATCGTGGCGTAGTATCCTATCTCCTGGGCGCGTCCTTGCACGGTTTCCGACGCATAGATGTGAGACGAACGCACAAGGTTCTTTGCCTTCTCCATCTCCCAGGTCTCGATTGAGCCCTTACGGATCCTCCCCAGTTCTGTATCTATTCCTTTCAAAATGGCTTCATCACCTCGTTCGTTGAATGTGGCCAGGATGATGAAGAGACCATCTTCCTTCGGAGCGAAGAGGTACGTGCCCGCATTAGTAACGAGCCTCTTTTTGTGTTTCAGTGTCACCTGTAAACGAGAACTGTCGCCGTCACCCAGTATCTTTGACAGCACGTCTAACGCGGGAATGTCTTTATGAGCCAGCGAAGGAACGGGATAGGCAAGCGCGAGGTAGCTCTCCCTCACATCCTTTTCAATCCGTTTTGTGTTACCCCTGGTGGCCGATCGAGAAGATTGCACAGACTGAGCCGCACCTGGCACCGAGCCGACTCCCGAAAAACCCTCTTCGAGCAGTTTTCTACCCTTTGCCTCATCAAAGTCGCCTATCACCACGACCACCATGTTGTCGATCGTATAATGCCCCTTGAAATAGGCCACGATGTCCGCCCTTTCCGTACTGCTTACGGTCTGCTCGAAACCTATGATGGGCCTTGCGTAAGGATGGCCCTCGTAGCTGAGTGAAAAGAGCTCCTTGAAGAGCTTGCGCTGCGGGTGATCCTCGCCCATCTTGATCTCTTCGATGATGACCCGCTTCTCCTTTCCAATCTCCTCGTCAGGAAAGAGCGGGCTTCTTACCGAGCCGACGAGCAGCTCCAGGCCCGTTTCAAAGGCATCTTCGGGCACTACGATATGATAGACCGTGTTGTCATACGAGGTGAAAGCATTAATGGCGCCTCCGAGTGCTTCTATCTTTGGGGCAATCTCATAACTTTCAGCCTGACCCGTGCCCTTGAAGATAAGATGCTCGATGAAATGGGTTATCCCCGCCTGGTGATCCGCTTCATACTTACTCCCGACTTTCACCCAGACCTGGATCGCGACAACACCGGTCCCTTTTCGCTGTTCGAAGAGACACTTCAGGCCGTTATTGAGGGTAAATGCTTTCATGGGCGCCGGGCCTCTCCCTGTCCCTCCCCCATCGTAGGGGGAGGAACCGGGCGGGGGTGAGAAAAGAAAGAGGCCTCTAGAGGGCCTTTCTTCCTTCCTTGAAAGCTGCGATGTTCAGTTCGTGAATCTTTTTCGGGAGCAAGGCTGTGAGCGCCTCGATCCACGTTTCTTCCTTGAACTTGAAGAAGTTGGAAAAGGCGCCGACCAGGACAACGTTGGCCGCCCGCACATCGCCAAGCTTCATCGCGATGTCCTGCCCTTTGATCACATGAACATTCTCTTTGAAAAACTTCTTGAAGGTTTTCTCAATCTCCGGGGGATAGACAGCCTGCCCGAGGTTCACAGCCGGCGGCAAGACCTGCTGCTCGTTGATGATCACTTTGCCGCCGTCCTTTACCCAGTTAATGTACCTCAAGGCTTCGAGCTCCTCGAAAGAAACGAGGAAATCCACATCGCCGTATTTGATGAGCGGCGAATAGACCTTCTTCCCGAACCTGAAATGGGTCGTTACATCTCCGCCTCTCTGGGCCATGCCATGGACCTCACTTTTCTTGACGTCATAGCCTGCCCCAAGAAAGACCTCCGTGAGGATATTGCTGGCGAGTATGGTACCTTGGCCGCCGACACCTGAGAGCAACACATTCGTGACTACATTATTATTTCCCTTCATAGCGCACCTCCTCACGCTTGTCCCGGGACTATGGCTTCAAACTTACAGATCTGGTGGCAGAGGCCGCATCCGGGGCAGATCGTCTTATTAATCGAGACGACGCCCTTCCGCTTCTTGCCGTCCTTCGTCATAGACTCTGCTTCGGAGACTTCCTGCCAGCTTATAGCAGGACATCCGATCTCGAGGCACGCCTTGCATCCCCTGCACGTTTCAACATCGATCTGGTAATACGGATACTGGAATTTCCTTTTTTCCCGCCTGTGGAGCATGCAGGGGCCATTCTCGGTCACGATTACCGATGCTTCGTCCCTGTTCAGCTCTTCCCTGATCACATCCATGGTGCTGGCAACGTTATAAGGATCGACGGTGCGCACGTTTTTGATACCGAGAGCCCTGGCGAGTTCCGGGTAGTTGACCATGTTGGCCGGCTCACCCTTTACCGTGTAGCCCGTGCCCGGGTGTTCCTGGAGGCCCGTCATTCCCGTGATCCTGTTGTCGCAGATGATCGTTGTGGAGTAACCTTTGTTGTAGACGGTATCCATGAGCGGCGCAATGCCTCCATGCAGGAAGGTTGAGTCGCCGATCACCGCACAGACCTTGCCAAGACCTTCCTGACCGAGGGCCTTGCCCGCGCCGAAGGCCTCGCCGATGCTCCCGCCCATACAGACGCAGCTGTGAAGGGCCTGGAGAGGCGGCGCCACGCCGAGGGTGTAGCAGCCGATGTCGCCGAAGACGAACGTGCCCAGCTTTTTAAGAGAGTAGAAGAGTGCCCTGTGTGAACAACCGGGGCACATGTTCGGCGGTCTCCTGGGGAGGTCCTCCGGCTTGACCCTGACCTTCGGCGCCTTGTACGCCTTCCCTGTGAGGGATTTCTCGACGATCTCCGGAGTAAGCTCAAACATAGTGGGGATAAGGTCCTTGCCATGCCACACCTTATAACCGAGGGCCTTGATCTCCGTTTCCAGGAATGGGTCCAGTTCCTCAACGATGATCACCTTCTTCACCTTCTTGAAGAACTCAGCAAGCATCTTTTTCGGGAGAGGCCAGACCATACCCAGCTTTAGGTAAGAGTAATTCGGAAAGACATCCTTGGTGTACATGTAAGCGGCACCGGAGGTAATGACGCCGATGTTCTTGTCATGTATCTCCATCTTGTTGTACTTGAATTTGTCAGCGTAGGCTTCCAGTTTTTTCATCCTCTCTTCAACGATCGGCCTTCTCACCCGTACGTTTGCCGGGACCATCACGTACTTCGACGCCAGCTTGGGATCAAGACCGAGGGGCATTGGCGACTCTTTCCGCTCTCCGAGGACGACCGGCGAGTCAGCGTGGCAAACCCTTGTCTCGCCTCTAAGGAGAACGGGTGTATCAAACTGCTCGCTGACGTCAAAGGCGAGTTTCATAAAATCGTGGCACTCCTGTGCATCGCCCGGCTCAAACATGGGAACCTTGGCAAAACGTGCCCAATTGCGGCTATCCTGCTCATTCTGCGAACTGTGTACGAACGGGTCGTCGCAGACTACGATCACCAGTCCCCCTTTAATACCCGTATAGGCGAGCGTCATGAACGGGTCTGATGCCACATTCAATCCCACGTGTTTCATCGATGCCATGGATCGCGCACCGGCCACCGCAGCGCCCGCTGCCACCTCAACAGCCACTTTTTCGTTGGGAGACCATTCTGTGTAGACTTCCTTGTACTGCGTCATTTCCTGCAGGATTTCACTGCTGGGGGTACCGGGATATGCGGTAGCCACTTTCACCCCAGCCTCCCAGGCGCCTCTCGCTATTGCTTCGTTTCCTTGCTGCATCACCTTTTTCATGTGCCCCCCATATGGCAAAAGCCAAAGATTTGAATAAGCTGAAGCCCCATACTTCCGTGACGCTTGTTACTAAATTCACTTTCTGCTCTATTGTGTACAAAATTCATACCCTTGTCAAGAGATTTCATCGAACTGTTTTATTGGTTCAATTGGTTGAATTGGTTCCATTAGTTCAAGCGTGCCACACTGAGGTAGGCTGGATTTAGTGGACACCAAAGTTGAGGTAGAATACAAAACGGAGGTGTCAGTATGGAGAGAATTCCCAGGGCAATATACACAAAGGAA
>Ga0209039_10000426_pt1 | contig 41019 bp, 33 predicted proteins | sample BogFormECP12_OM1_FD_188238 | JGI IMG/M metagenome (GOLD analysis project Ga0209039, IMG submission 188238) | Bog forest soil microbial communities from Calvert Island, British Columbia, Canada - ECP12_OM1 (SPAdes) (version 2) | ecosystem: Environmental > Aquatic > Freshwater > Wetlands > Bog ...
TCGTGCTTTTCGCCGCGCCACGACGGGTTGAACAGAAAGACGCGTCCTCTCCAGTCTTCTGCGAACAGAAAAGACACCGTAATCAGCGAGTTGAACGTCTGGGCTTGGCGCAGCCGGGAAATGGCCGCGGGATTCAGTGCGGTCAGCTGGTTTCCGTCGTGATCGAGCGCAAGGATGGACCACCTGTCTCCGTCGGCCGAGGCATGGCAAACCTCGCCGGGGAAGTCGTCCAGATAGGTCTTCGCGTCCGCCAGCCTGGCGTCCAGCCAGCGAAACTCGCTGGGCGGCCCGTTTCTGGAGTCGTTCAGCTCTCCCAGGAAGACACGGTGGCTGTGAGATTCCTGGGAAGCGACAATCACGCGGGACGCGCCGTACATGGACATCGTTTCCTGGAAGATCTTCTGCATGGTTCCGGTCAGTCCGTCTTCCACGCGTACTCTGGACAAAAAACTAGTGATGACCGCTTTTTCCCCGCGCAGGTGCTTTTGCTGCTCGGCCAGATAGCCCAGCAGCAGCCCCATCACGATCAGGTAGATCGAGAGCATGAACAGGCGTTGGGGCTCGAACTCGGGCAGGTTCACGCGCAAACCGAAAAACTGCCTAAGGGCCGGCGAAGCACCCGGACCCAGCCAGCCGTGCAGCAGCACGAAACTCCCCATCCACAGCAAGGCCACTTCGGCGGCAGCCGTGCCCAGCGTCTCCCAAAGGCCCCAACGGTAGGCGGCCGCGGCCAGGACGAAGAAGAAAAACAGGAAGAAGGGACTGCGGGGCCCTTCGGCGAATAGAGAAATCAGTGCCGGCCACAGGATGTCTCCGGCATGCACCAAAAGACGAAAAGCAGACGTGGACTGCTGCCGCCGCCGCAACAGCATCATGATAAGAATGCCGTTGGCCAGGTAAAACACAAACAGGCCATAGGCCGCCCACGAATGCCCCAGTTCGGTGGGGTCCATGCGGATCGCCGCCAGCGCCGAAGCAGCCAAGAAGACCCTGGCGGTCGCCAGCCAGCGCTCAATGCGGCGGGTTTCACCCGGATCGGGCGGGATTCGCAGTCGCCACGATTGCCGGTACCGTTCAGCGTATGGATGCAATTGGGTCAATCTCCACGGCGTTGATGCATATGGTTGAGCAGCAGACGCTTATCGGCCGGCAACGCTTCCGGTGGCCGCTGTCGCTCCCCCTGAACAGGCTCATTGTCTTTGCCACGCTAGGTTACTACAGTAACCAGTCTCGCTCCACTTTCCCGTCTAGAATGGCGGCAGAGGCCGTGTCTTGAGCAGACTCTCCAAAATCTGGCTGGTGGCTCTGATGTCCGCCATGGCCACTTTGGTAGTGGCAGCGCTCGTTCTGCCCCGGTCTTTCCGGCTGACTGCCCTGAGCGATCTGATCCAGTGCATTCTGTTGCTCTCCGCTGCCACCTCGTTTGTTCCCTTGGCGCTCCGCTCACGCGGACGCATGCGGCTGTTCTGGTCGCTCATTACTGTCGGCGTTGGTTTCTGGCTCGCCTACCAACTGCTCTGGACGAACTACGAGGTCGTGCTGCGCCGCGATGTGCCCGACCTTTACACCGGCGACATCGTTCTGTTCCTGAATCTCGTCCCCTTGATGGCAGCCCTGGCCTTGCGTCCCCATGTGCCACAGGACGAATACGCCGCCCGGTTGGGACGTCTTGACTTCGCCCTTCTGCTGGTGTGGTGGTTCTATCTCTACGTTCTGATCGTGATTCCCTGGCAGTATGTCGTACCCAACGTGACCGCTTATGACCACAACTTGAACGCGGCCTACATCGCCGAGAAGGTCGTGGTCCTGGTTGGCCTGGCCGCCTCCTGGATGAGCAGCAAGGGCCAGTGGCGCAAGCTGTTCGCCGGTTTGTTCGCTGTGAGCTTCACCTACGCCGCCGGTTCCACGGTCGCAAACTGGGCCATCGAGCGGAGGGCCTACTACAGCGGCAGCCTTTATGACATTCCTCTGGCCGCAGCCATGGCCGGCCTCACCTGCATTGGACTGTGGACCAAGGCCGACGCGCCCGAAGCAGAGGGCAAGGTATCTACCGTGTACGGCGTGTGGGTCGCCCGGTGCGGCATGATTGCCGTGTTTTCGCTGCCTTTGTTTGCGGCGTGGACTCTTTACGATACGGCGATTCCTCTCCGCATTCGCGTGTTCCGGCTGACGTTGACTCTGGTGGCCGCATTCGTGATGGGCATCATGGTGTTCGTCCGCCAGCATCGGCTCGACCGCGAATTGATTTACTTGCTCGATTATTCGCGGGACTCTTTTGACACCCTGAAGCATCTCCAGGCCCAGGTTCTCCAGTCGGAGAAGCTGGCTTCGATCGGGCAGCTGGTGGCAGGCGCGGCGCACGAACTCAACAATCCCATTACTGCCATGCTGGGATATTCCGACCTGCTGCTCAGCACCGAACTCACGGCCGAACAGCAACCGCTGGCCGCGAAGATCGGCCAATACTCCCGACGTACCAAGGCGCTGGTCGCCAGTCTGATCAGCTTTGCCCGGCAGGCGCCGGCCCCGAAAACTCTGATTGATCTCAACACGCTGGCGCGCACCGCCGTCAAACTGACGCAGCCGCAGTGGGAGCCTCTCCACATCGAAGTGCGCACCCAGTTCGATGCCGAACTGCCTAAGGTACTGGGCGATTCCAATCAGTTGCTGCAAATGTGCCTGCAGTTGGTGGGCAACTGCCTGCACATGATGAGTGAGAGAGGCGGCAAGATTCTAACGGTCAGCAGCCAGCGGCAAGCGGACACTGCCGTGCTTCAGATTGTTACCGGACTCGCCTCTACTACGTCCTCGGCCAGCATCTCGACGGCTCCGGTGGATCCCGAGGACAGCTTCGGCCTGGCCGCATGTCAGGGCATTCTGCAGGAGCATCGTGGGCAGATTTCATGCCGGAGGCGCGAGGATGGGGCGGTGTTGCTGCGCGTGGAACTGCCCGCTAACGAGGCTGCACCAGCCAGCGCTAAAGAAGCTACGGTGCCGGTGCTGTGGCAATCTCAACCGTCCTCTTGAGTTGGCCACAGGCAGCATAGATATCGCGGCCGCGCGGCCGGCGGACAAATGCCGGAATCCCGGACTTGATCAACCTCTGCTGGAAAGCGGTCACCCGCTGTTCTGCAGGAGTGGAAAAATCAATCCCCGGCCCCGGATTCAGCGCGATCAGATTGACCTTGGCTCGCATCCCGCGCAGCAACTCCACCACTTCTTCTGCATTCGCGGGCGCGTCGTTGACGCCGTTCAGAAGCACGTATTCAAACGTGATGCGTTCGCGAGGGCGCAGCGGAAAATTCCGCGCCGCAGTCAGCAGTATCTCCAGATTCCATTTTCGATTGAGCGGCATCAAGCGCGTCCGCAATTCGTCGTTCGATGCGTTCAGGGAAATGGCCAGCTTGGGCCGGACTGGTTCCTCGCCGAAATCATGAATTCGCGGAACAATACCTGCGGTCGAAACCGTCATGCGCGACTCGGCCACGCCGACTTCTTCGACCAGCAAGCGCGCTGCCTTCATGAAATTGTCGTAGTTCAGGAATGGTTCTCCCATCCCCATGAAAACGAGATTAACGCGGTGCTCCGGCGGAGAAACTTTCTGATCCTTGAGCACCGCGCACACCTGCCCCACGATTTCGCCTGCGCTCAAATTCCGTTTCACGCCTAACAATGCAGTCAGGCAGAACTGACAATCCACGGCGCAACCCACCTGGCTTGAAACGCAGATCGTCGCGCGATCCCAGCCACGTACGGCGTTTGGCGCAGCCGAATCGCCCGCCTCGCTTCCATCCCCGGCTTCTCCGCCGTCACCCTCCGGCATCCACACCGTTTCCACGCTCTGGCCGTCGGAGAATCCGATCAGATACCGCACGGTACCATCCTGCGACACGAACCGGTTTTCGATCGCGGGCAAACCGACCGAGACGCCTCTCTCTACCAGCCTCGATCGCAGTTGCTGCGGCAGAGTCGTGACCTGTTCGATCGATTCCACGCGCTGGCGATATACCGCTTCCAAAAGTTGCTGCGCGCGGTAAGAGGGCTCGCCCTCGCTCTCGACCAGCGCGGTGAGCTCAGTTCGGTCCAATCCGAGCAGGGCGAGTTGCAAAGAATTTGCCATGAATCTGACTGGAGGCACGCCAGAAATCCTCAGCGATCGACTACTTCGCAGTCTTGTCCCAACTGTCAAGCTGCGACTTAACTCGCTGATTCTAAATCACTAAACTATTCTCGCACACCCACACCACCCTATGTCAGAATAGTAAAGATTCTGCCCACCGCAAATTAACTGGGGTTGTAGCAGTCGTTTTTCATACGAGCAGGAAGCACTCATGGCCCAGGAAGTACGCAGTATTCGCCGGCAAGCGCTGCCCAACGGGCTGACGATCATCACCGAGCAGATGTCGCACATCCGCTCCGCCTCCATCGGCATTTGGCTGGAGACCGGTTCGCGCGATGAAGATCCCGAGTGGAACGGCATTTCGCACTTCATCGAGCACATGGTTTTCAAGGGGACCAAGCATCGCACGGCGGAAGAAATCGCGCGCCAGGTGGATTCGATCGGCGGCAACATGGACGCATTCACCGCCAAGGAATGCATCTGCTTCAACGTCAAGGTGCTCGACGAACACGTCCCCACCGCGCTCGACATCCTCAGCGATCTGGTTTTGAATCCGGTGTTCGATGCCTCTGATATTGCCCGCGAGCGGGGCGTGATCCTCGAAGAAATTAAGATGGATGAGGACAATCCCGATTATCTGGTCCATGAAATCTTCACTCAGAATTTCTGGAAAGACCATCCGCTGGGCAAGCCGATATTAGGTACAAAAGAAACGGTGAAGCGCTTCGAGCGCCAGCCGGTGCTTGATGCTTATGCGCGCCGCTTCGTGCCGGGCAACATTATCGTCTCGGCGGCGGGCAACCTCGATCATGACCGCTTTGTGGAGTTGGTGACTCGCCACTTCGAGCACATGAAACCGATCGAGAACGGCTCCCATTCCTCCGCCCCGAAGATTGTTTCGCGCATCATCCTGCGCAATAAGAAAGCGCTCGAACAAGTACAACTGTGCCTGGGCGTGCCCGCGCATCCCATCGCGCACGAAAAGCGCCACGCCGGCTATGTTTTGAATACGCTGTTGGGCGGTGGCATGAGCTCGCGTCTTTTCCAGAACATTCGCGAACGCCAGGGACTGGCCTACTCCATCTATAGCGATCTCAACCCTTATCGCGACACGGGATGCCTCGCCGTCTACGCCGGCACTTCCCTGGCCTCGGCGGCCAAGGTGGTGCAGTCGGTGGTCAGTGAATTCCGCAAGCTGAAGGCCGAACCGGTGCCGGAAGAAGAACTGCGGCGTTCCAAGGCCCAGCTCAAAGGCAGCCTGATGCTGTCGCTCGAGTCGAGCACCGCCCGCATGTCAAACCTGGCCCGGCAGGCCATGTATTTTGATCGCTACTACGACCTCGATGAACTGATCGAGAGAATTGAAGCCGTGACTGCTGATGACTTGACCAGTCTGGCCAACGAGTTCTTCAAGACTGAATCCGTTGCCGTGACTGCGCTCGGAAACTTGCCCGGCCTGAAAATCACGCGCGACCAATTAGCCTGCTAGGAGAAGTAGGGGTCAAACGGCCCACAAAGTTACACCGAAATGGCACGAATGGGCCATAGGAAGGGCCTCAAAACCCTACGGTTTTGCTGGCCTTTCCCGGCTTTTCGAGGCATACTAGGCTAAGAAATTGTTCCCCGCCCCAGGGATCCCATGTTCGAGCCCAAGACGCTAGAGCCTAAATCGGATCATCAGATTCTGACCCCGCCGCCTTCGCGAAAGCCCGCTGAACCCAGCCAACAGCGCCTGATGGTGGGCGCGCTCGTCCTGTTGCTGGCGGCGCTGGGATTGCTTCTCTACCACGATCGGGATTTCTGGTTCCCCGACACGCAGGAAGCAGAAGACCAGCCCGAACAGAGCGTGCCGGCGATCACCACTCCTGTCCGGCAACCGGCGACCCCGGCTGTGGCCGCGGTGGTAGCGAAGAAACCGCCGAGTCCGAAAACGCAAGCCAAGGACACGGCTCCGGTTGCGCCGTCCAACCCGCCCGTGAGCGCCACGACGCAAAGAACGGCGCTGCCGCCGCTCGAAGTAGAGGTGGTCGCCGGCGATAGGCACAGCACAGTTCATCCCGGGACCAACTCTGTGCGGGTTGACTTGCAACCCGGTTCGCCCCCGCAGGCGGTTGCGGAAGGCGCCACCAGCGGTTCCGGTGATACCGCGGCCGGTGTGACCTCGAGCGCCGCCGAGCGGGTGCAGATGTCGGCGGATACGGCGGGCATCGTCAGCCATTCGGTGAGGCCCGGCTATCCTCTGCTGGCCCGCCAGATGAAAGTGCAGGGCTCGGTGATCCTGCACGCGCTGATCAGCCGCGATGGTGCGATTCAAGATCTGCACGTGGTCAGCGGACCTCCGATTCTAGCCAGCGCCGCGCAGGAGGCCGTGAAGCAGTGGCGCTTCAAACCGCACTATCTGGGCACCGAGGCGGTTGAGACCCAGGCCAGGATCACGGTAAACTTCACCATCTCCACCAACTAAGCTGTCCGCCGAGGACGCTTTGGCATCGCCCCCACAAGCCGGAAAATACGCCATCTGGTTGATCGTTTTCTCGTTGACCATTTTCTCTTTGATCATTTTTTCTTTGACCCTGGCATCTGAGCCGGGCGCGTACGCGAGTTCGTCCTCGTCGCGCTCGCAAGCCGGAGGAAAGACCATGCCTCTGACCATCTCCAGTCCAAGTTTCACCAACGGCGGCGACATCGCGAAGAAATTCACGTGCGACGGAGCCGACGCGTCCCCGCAGCTTTCCTGGACGGAACCTCCGGCGGGCACGAAGAGCTTCGCGCTGCTCGCCGACGACCCCGACGCTCCGGTGGGAAACTGGAATCACTGGGTGTTGTGGAATCTTCCGCCTGAAGCTCGCGGGTTGGGCGAAGCGCTGAGCAAGGCCGCGCATCTTCCCGACGGCTCGCAGCAAGGATCCAATGATTTCCGCAAGAGCGGATACAACGGCCCGTGTCCGCCGCCGGGCAAACCGCATCGCTATTACTTCAAGCTGTTCGCGCTGGACGCGAAACTCGATCTCAAACCCGGAACTGGCAAGCGAGAACTGGAAGCGGCGATGAAGGGCCACATTCTGGCGCAGGCGGAATGGATGGGGCGTTACGGCCGCTAAAGGGCTGCCCGCGCGGTAGAGACTGCCCCGACAACTTTCGCCCACCTGCCACCATAGATTCGAACGGCAGGCAGAAAATCGACCCAAAAAATAACGAGCGCCCTGAGACTCGTGTGAGTCCAGGACGCCCGGGCAGCCCTCCCCCAGAACTGCTCACCCATGAAATTAACGGCATGGAGCTTCGCTGCCTATGGCACTTCTGTGCCATGCGTTCCCTCGGGAATGCCAGCCTTCCATCTATCTGAAAAACCGGGGCTTGCGCACGATCCGCAGAAAAACTCGGGGGCTGGCTGGCTGAAGTCCTGCTTCGTTTTGCCGATGAATTCCTAGTCCAGGCAGATGTCCCGCTGGCCGTTTCATGTCTGCATTTCACGATCCCGAGATCTATCGCGGCATTCTGGAAAGCCTGCCGACCGGCCTGTGCGTCGTGGACATGCAAAAGAAAATCGTGCTGTGGAGCGATGGAGCGGAGCGAATTACCGGCCATCTGCGCTACGACGTCATCGGCCACTGCTGTGTCGGAGAGCCGCTGTTGCACTGCGATCAGCAGGATTGCGAGTGGTGCGACGAAGATTGTCCCCTGGCGCGGGCCATGAAGACGGCGCAGGCGACTGAAGCCCTGGGCTTTCTGCACCACAAAACCGGGTACGAAATACCGGTTCGCGTGCGCGCTGCCCCGGTTCACAATGCGCACGGTTCGATCATTGGCGCGGTGGAAACGTTTGAAGACCAACAGCAAACCGGGTTGGCCGGCCACCGCGAAGACACTCTCCACCTCGCCGGTTACGTGGACGAAGTCTCTGGCCTGGCCAGCCATGCCATGATGCAATCCCACTTGCGCGAGACGCTGGGGACGTTTGCCGAGGTGCACGTGCCTTTCGGCGTGCTCTGCCTCCGCTTGGAGGGACTGGACGATTTCCGCGCGCGCTACGGGCTGCAAGCCGTCGCGTCGCTGCTGCGGGTGATCGGGCGCACCCTGGAGGGATCTCTCTGGAAAACAGACTTTGTGGGCCGCTGGAGCGACGATCAGTTCCTGGTCATTTTGAACGGCTGCAGTGACGAGGCCCTGCGCTCGGTGGGAGAGCGCGTCCGCCGCATGCTGGCCGGCAACGGAATCGAATGGTGGGGAGAACGACGTTCATTGCCGGTTTCCATCGGCCAGGCCGCGGCACAGACCGGCGACACCATCGAGTTGCTCATGGAGCGGGTGCAGAAATCGCTGGATGCGGCTTCGGCGCTGCGCGCTCGTGCCGCCGCCGGCGGCGGGAATCAGACTTCCGGGAGCTAGCTATGTTCGCCATTATCGGCATCGTCATCGTTTTCGGCTGCATCGTGGCGGGCTACTTGATGGAGCATGGCAATCTGCTCGTGCTGCTGCAGCCGGCAGAATTACTCATCATTGGCGGAGCGGGGTTAGGGACGGTGCTGATCGCCAATCCGCTGCACATCATCAAGAAAATCGCCGGTGGAATCCCAGGCGTGTTCGGCGCTCCAAGATTTGGCAAGCAAGCCTACATTGACACCCTGAAAATGATGTATGACCTGCTGAACAAGGCGCGCAAAGACGGACTCATGGCTCTGGAATCCGACGTCGAAGAACCCGAGAAGAGCCCCGTCTTCTCCAAGAACCCGGCGTTCATCAAGGACCATCATGTGCGCGACTTCGTGTGCGACTCGCTGCGCATGGCCGTCACTGGCGTGGATACCTACGAACTCGATCAGATGCTCGACCTCGACATGGAAGTCCACCATCACGATTCCACCCAGCCCACCGCCGCGCTCAGCACCATGGCGGATTCCCTGCCCGGGCTAGGGATCGTGGCCGCCGTTCTGGGAGTCGTCATTACCATGCAAGCGCTCGGCGGACCGCCGGAGGAAATCGGGCATAAGGTTGCTGCCGCACTGGTGGGTACGTTCCTCGGCATTCTGCTCTGCTACGGTCTGGTCGGACCGATCGCAGCCAACATGACCAAGGCCGCCGAAGAAGAACACGCATTCCTTTACGTTCTGCGGGTTCTCATGATTTCTTTTCTCAAGGGAAGCGCTCCCATCATGGCGGTGGAAACAGCGCGGCGGGCGATTCCCGGCCATGTGCGGCCCTCATTTCAGGAACTCGAAAAAGCGTGCCGCGGCGGAGGTGCTGCTGCGGCGGCGGCGGCCGGAGCTGGACCCGCCTGAGCACTCGTTAGCAGACAAAAAGCATGGATAAAACGCGCCCCATCATCGTCCTCAAGAAGAGAGGCGGCCACGGCGGCCATCACGGGGGGGCGTGGAAAGTTGCCTACGCCGACTTTGTTACCGCCATGATGGCGCTCTTTATTGTCTTGTGGCTGCTCAACTCCAGCAAACAGATTCAAGTTGCCGTGGGCGGGTACTTCAAAGATCCTACCGGAACGGCGAAAAAAGTCGGCAGCAACATGGCGGGCGCGGGAGAAAACTTCATTCTCACCCGCGACAACATGCCGAAGCTGAAAGACCAGCTACAACAGGCCATCCGGCAGATGACGGACTTCGAAAAACTGAAAAGCCACATCGAGATGACCGTGACTGCGGAAGGTCTTCGCATCGAGCTTTCCGAGTCGGCCACCGGAACATTTTTTGACAGCGGCAGCGCCAAGCTGAAGACCGATGGACGCGATCTGTTGATAATGCTGGCGCAGGAGCTAGGACAACTTCCCAACAAGATTTCCATTGAAGGTCACACCGACTCCAATCCCTATGCCCCCTCGGCCAACTACGGCAATTGGGAACTCTCTGCTGACCGCGCTAACGCCGCTCGGCGGGTCATGCAGGCCAATGGACTCAAAGCCGACCAGGTGACGCAGGTGCGGGGGTTTGCGGATCAGCGGTTGCGGAAGCCCGATGCTCCTTTGGATCCCTCGAACCGCCGCATTTCTCTCATCGTGCAGTACACGGTCAAGAACAACAGCGATGAGGATGCCAAACCCGCCGCTTCGCCGCAGACCTCCGGGGAAGGCAAGTCCTGACCCAGTCTTGGGTAGTGGTGCAATTCGAATTCTGAAGGTTGCGTCATCCTGAGCGTAGCCGTTCTTCAGGCGGAGCGAAGGATCTCGCGCGCGAGCAATGTGTATACCGCACGCGAGATCCCTCGCCCCGCTGATGAAAACGCGGGGCGTCGGGATGACGCCTCTAGAGTGAACCCTTACAGCCAAAACTGCACCACTACCCAGTCTTGAAATAACTTTACAATCGGCGATCCGCCGCATCCTGATCCGGTTGTATAATCGCCGCTTTGATCCCCACTCAGGAGTTCCCGCTTATGAAGAGGTCTGCCACTCTGGTGTGTTCGCTCGTCATTGCTCTGTCATTCGTTCCCGCGCTGTGGGCTCAGGAAAAGGTTGATCTCGAGACCATGTCCCGCATTCGCTACGAGGGATTCCGCAATTCCAAAGTCATGGACTACGCCTCTGGACTGATGGACTTGATTGGCGAACGCCTTACCGGATCTCCCAACATGAAGCGGGCCAATGAATGGACCCGCGACCAGTTCGCCGCCATGGGCCTGAGCAATGCGCATCTCGAGGCCTGGGGCCCGTTTGGGCGAGGCTGGGCCAATCAGTACGTCAATGCCCGCATGACCTCGCCCGACATCGCGCCGCTGATCGTTTACGCCAAGGCCTGGACCCCGGGCACGAACGGAGTGGTGACGGGCAAGTGCGTCCGCGTCACCATCGAAGACAAGAAGGATTTTGACAAATATCGTGGCAAGCTCGCCGGAATGATCGTGATCGCCGGCCCCGACGCCGATTTGAAGCCCATCGCGGAAGCACCTTTCAAGCGTTTGAGCGATGACGACCTGGCCAAGATCGGCGAGTATCAGATTCCGGGTGAGCGTCCGATGTTTCGTATGGCGGAATTTGCCCGGCGGCGGCAGTTCATGAAAGAAGTGAACCAGTTCTATGCCGACGAAAAGGTCCTGGCGGTGATTGACAGCAGCCGCGGGTCCGGCGGCGGCACCGTCTTTGTTCAGTCCGGCGGCTCCTACAAGCCGGGTGAGACCACGACCGTCCCTCAGCTCACGATGGCCACCGAACACTGGAGCCGCATCGCGCGCCTGCTGCAGCAGAAAAAAGATGTGACCCTCGAACTGAACGTCGTCAACACCTTCTACGATGACGATCCCATGCAGTACGACACGATCGCGGAAATCCCGGGCACCGACAAGAAAGATGAAATTGTCATGCTGGGCGCGCACCTTGACTCCTGGCATGCGGGCACCGGCGCTACCGACAACGGAGCGGGCACAATCGTCATGATGGAAGCGGTGCGCATACTGAAACAGCTCGAAAAGGACTCCGGCGTCAAGCCCCGCCGCACCATCCGCATCGGCCTGTGGAGCGGCGAAGAAGAGGGCTTGCTGGGATCACAGTTTTACGTACAACAGCATTTCGGCTCGCGCCCACCCCTGGACGATCCCGACATGAAGGGCATGCCCACGCTGATGCGGCGCGAGGCCGGCCCGTTCACGCCCAAGCCGGAACAAGCCAAGGTCTCCGCCTACTTCAACGTGGATAACGGCACGGGCAAGATTCGCGGCGTTTACCTGCAAGAGAACGAAGCCGTCGCGCCGATCTTCGAGGCCTGGATGAAGCCTTTCAAAGACCTTGGCATGACCACGCTCACCATGCGCAACACGGGCGGCACCGATCATCAATCGTTCGATGCGGTTGGCATTCCCGGATTTCAGTTCATCCAGGATCCCATGGAATATGAGACGCGCACTCACCACTCCAACATGGACGTGTACGACCGCCTGCAGCCTGAAGATCTCAAACAGATCGCGGTGATCGTAGCTGGCTTTGTATATGATGCCGCCATGAGCGACCGGATGCTTCCACGCAAGCCGGTCGAGCCAGCGCTGCCGAAGGAACCGCAGCCGAAAGATGGTCAGTAGTTGCACTAAATTAATAGTAGGAATTACTAACGGGAAATTTCTAAGATGATCTCCAAATGGACCGGAAAAATAGCTCTTGCCGTTGTGATCAGTGCGCTTTCGGCCGCTATCTTTCTAACTCAGGCGCTCGGTCAGGCGACTTCCCTGCCTTCCTCACACCTCATCAACCCCGAGGAACTGGTGAAGGTGCTGCAGGCCACCAAGGGTGAGAAGCCGCTGATGTTTCAAGTTGGGTCCTATGTGCTTTACGCGCAGGCCCACATCCCCGGCTCGGACTACGTCGGGCCCGTCACCAGCGAACTTGGACTGCAACAGCTCCGCCGGCGGGTGGAATCCCTGCCCCGGACGAAATTTATCGTTCTGTATTGCGGCTGCTGCCCCTGGAGCCATTGCCCGAACGTCAAGCCGGCGGATGACGCCCTGCGTGCCATGGGGTTCACCAACGTAAAGGTGCTCTACCTTGCCAACAACTTTGGGGCGGACTGGGTTGAGAAGGGCTACCCGGTCGCGAAAGGACAATAAGGAACGTGGCGTCGCGAAGAAGAATTCTGATTGGCGCAGGGTTGCTCTTCGTGGCCGTCGGCGTCTACGTCGGATTTCGCGGCAGGATAGTTACAGGCCCGACGGCGAAACAGCATTCGGTTGCTCCCGATTTTTCCCTGCCCCAATTAAATGGCCAATCGCTTCAGCTCTCGACCTATCGCGGAAAAGTGGTGCTGCTCGATTTCTGGGCGACTTGGTGCACGCCCTGCCGCGAAGAGATTCCTCACCTGGTGGAACTGCAAAATAAGTACCACGACCAGGGTCTCCAGATCATCGGCGTCTCGATGGACGACAGCCCCGACCCGGTGCGCGAGTTCTACCAGCGCTTCCAGATGAACTATCCCGTGGTCATGGGCAACGCGGAAATTGGCGAGCTTTATGGAGGAGTTCTAGGCCTGCCCATTGCATTCGTTATCGGCCGCGACGGCCGCATTTCTGTCAAACACATCGGCGCAGCCGACGTCTCCGTGCTGGAGCAGGACATCAAAGCATTGCTGTAGTCGCAATGAGGATAGTTTCCTCTATCGCTTGTATCCAATCTTACGCAGCAGGTCGTGCCGCCACGTGATGTCAGCCTGGCCCTCGACGCCCTTGGGCGAACTGCCGTCGATCACGCCCAGCACTCCCCGGCCCTGCTCGCTCTCGGCGACGATGATCTGGACAGGGTTGGCCGTGGCGCAGAAGACGGAGCAGACTTCCGGCACATTGCGGATGGCGTTGAGGACGTTGATCGGATACGCGTTCTGCATCACCAGCACGAAGGTGTGTCCTGCGCCCAAGGCCTGGGCGTTGCGCACGGCGCAGTCCCGCAAAGTCGGGTCGTTTCCCTCCGAGCGGGTCAGGCACGCGCCCGAGCTTTCGTTGAAGGCGAGGCCAAACTTGGCCTGAGGAGAGGTCGTGCTCATCGCTTCGTACAGATCTTCGACGGTCTTGATGAAGTGCGACTGACCCACAATGATATTGGCGTCCGCCGGAAACTCCATCGCAACGGCCTTGATTTCCAACATTGGCTACCTCCGCGGAATCTCAATCCTACGCGATCCGCTTGCGGTCGTTGTGAACCCGCTCCATGTAGCGGCCCGTTCTGAGATCAACGCGCACGCGTTCGTCCGGCGCGATGAACAGCGGAACGCGAATCGAAACGCCGTTCTCGAGCGTCGCCTCTTTCCAGGCGCTGTCCTGCTGGGAGTGGGAAGGTGGCGCGGTATGCACCACGCGAGCTTCCACGATGTCGGGCAACACGGCGCTGATCGGCCGGCCTTCGAAGAACTCCAGCGGCACCGCGCTCCCCGACTGCAGGAAATCCGCCGCCCGTCCCAGCATTTCGCCCGGAACCTCAACCTGTTCGAAATTGTTGGGATCCATGAACGTGCAGGTGTCGCCTTCGCGGAAAAGGAATTCCATGTTGCGCCGTTCAACGGGCAAGTCTTCCAGCCGCTCCTGCGGCCGGAAGCGCGCTTCCCAGAGGCGCCCGGTTATGACGTTACTCAACTCAGCCTTGACCACACCGCCGAGTTTTGCGGCCGCGGCCTTGGCTTCGACGCTGAGCACTCTGTAGGTTTGCCCTTCGATTCGGACGACCATTCCCTGCTGCAGTTCTGAAGCTGTCACCATAGTCCTCTCCCCCAACCGGCCACCGGACTCTAACGTGTCCCCGCTGTTACGCCGCCGCCAAGGGACTCCCTTTGTTGTCCGGCGTTTCGATGTCCTCCAGTTCCTGTCTGCGGTGCAGGAATACGTAGGCGCCGAGCAGAGTGAGCATCAACAACGCCAGGATCATTACCAGCAGCGCGAAGGCGGTCATGTTGCGGATCGGGCTGTTAAGCTCCCGGGCCTCCTGGCTGGCCAGCACAATCCAGGGCAGATTCGGGTACGCCTCCTTCAACCCGGTATCGGCGAAACCAATGAGATACGATTGGCCGTTCGCCAGCGTGGCGTAAATGTAGCCGGTTTCCCGGCCACGCAGGCTGCCGAGGGCGTCCTTGATCGCCGCATACTCTTCCGATTTCATCTGCATCGCGGGCGTCACGCCGGGAGCCTCAACGACGATGCCGTCTTCCCGCGCCAGAAACATCCGGCCCGTGCGCCCCATTTGCCGGCGATTGAGCTGGGCAAAAACCGGCGATACGTCTGCCATGGCGGTTACGGCGCCGATGAACCGGCCCGTTCCTTCCTGCAGGATCGGGTAGGCAATGCCTACGTAATAGAGATGGGTCTGGTCGTCATAGCGCACGTCCGACACGTGGATGGTGCCCTGACTGCGGGTGGCAATTGCGCGCCAGGACTCCCGGTCGGTCTGAAAGTAATGGACCGGCCGCTCCGTGGCGGCAACTGTCGCGCCCGTGACATCGGCGACCGTTATCTTCAGCAACGTAGGATCGAGTTCGCGCATGCGGCGCAGTTGCTGGGCCAGGTCGGAGGTGAGGATTTTCGAGGACAGCCCGTCGGTCTGCGAACTTTCCCAGGCTTGCTCTATGGCGTCAATCTTCGTGGTGACCGCCTCCTCGGAAAGATGCTCATATTGGCGGTTCGCCAAAGTAACCGCCTGCACGGGACCGGGAGTGTTGGCGATCACGCTGACGTCGCGCACGCAGGTTGCGATGAACTGAGATGTGGATTCCGCCGAGGTCAGCGTCATCGCGCGGAAGTTTTCACCGTTCATTTGCCGCATGTGGCTGTCTCCTTGCAATGCCACATAGAAGCCGAAAACGGTCAGGGGAACGAGAATCAGAATCAGACCAACCAGCAACTTCTGAAGAGATGTGCGGAATTCTGGGCTTTCGAGAGGCATGGGGATTACCTCCTCTTTCTTTCTTGCCGCAAAGGTCTACCGCGGGTAGGCGTACCGGATGGGGACCCGGCGCGCCCTCCAACCGAGTCTGAGAAGCAGTATAAACCTATGTCCCGGAAGTGTTTCTGTCTGTGATCTGCCGCACAGTCGGCAGTGCTTTTAGGACATGCGATGCCTCGGGTTTGCGGCCCGCTTGGCCTCCCTAAACCGCCTTCCTGCTCTCACTTACGCCGAAACGTGACCCTCATCACCCTGGCAAGTGACGCCTTTCACTGCCCATCCGGGCCCGAAAGGAGAACATACAGTTTTGGGATGTCGCCGTGTTCTCAATGAGCTACAGCGAGCGGCAGCGCTACCAGAAGATCGTCCCACAAGTTGCATTCCCCGAGCATTCCCCTCTTGTCCCCGGTCATTTTTGGCCGGCAACGGGGAATCCTCCGGTTGTTTGTGGGGTCAGGGAGGGTTCCTCAACCACGAGTCGAAATTCCAGCAAGTCCAATACCGGACGCAGAGCCATCTCTGCGCCGAGAAACGGAACACCTTATGGGCCGTCACAATTTTCTTTCCATCAAAGATTTTTCGCCGGAGGAAATCCACTATTTGCTCGATCTCGCCCGCGAAATCAAGTCTCATCCTTCCGCTCACAGCGGAGCGCTCAAGGGAAAAACGCTGGCCCTGATCTTCGAAAAACCGTCGCTGCGCACCCGCGTTTCGTTTGACGTGGGCATCCAGCAACTGGGCGGATTTTCGCTCTATCTGTCGCCGGCCGAGATCAACCTGGGCAAGCGCGAGTCGGTGTACGACGTGGCCAAGAACCTGGAGCGCATGGTGCAGGGCATTATGATCCGCACTTACGCCCATGACATCGTCGAGCGCATGGCGGAGTACGCCGGCATTCCCATCATCAACGGCCTGACCGACTACAGCCATCCCTGCCAGGCCATGGCGGACTACCTCACGATCCAGGAACTCAAGGGCGAAGTGGCGGGCCTGAAGGTGGCCTATGTCGGCGATGGCAACAACGTCTGCCATTCGCTGATGTTCGCCGGCGCGCAACTGGGAGCGCACGTGTGGGTGGCAACTCCTCCGGGATATGAGCCGAAACCGGAAACGGTGGAGTGGGCCTTGCAGCGCGGTGCCAAGACCGGCGGCACGTGCACGCTGACCCACGATCCGGTCGAGGCGGTCAGCACTGCCGACGTCGTCTACACCGACGTTTGGGCCAGCATGGGGCAGGAAGCCGAAGCCCAGGAGCGCCGGAAGGTGTTTGTTCCCTATCAGGTGAATTCCGACCTGTTCCGGCACGCGAAGTTCGATGCGCTGTTCATGCACTGTCTGCCGGCTCATCGCGGCGACGAAGTAACCGACGAGGTCATTGATTCTCCGCACTCCGTGGTTTACCAGCAGGCGGAAAACCGGCTGCACGCGCAGAAAGCAATCCTTCTGGAACTCATGCAGTATCGCGAGGCAGCAGAGCCGCTGCCGTTCCAGGAGATGACGACGAGCGTGTGAGAAGAGGCGCTGGCTTTACTGGCAACTGGCGGCTGGCAACTGACTTGAAGACGATGCTCATCGCCGTGGGTGGCAACTCCCTGATTCGGGCCGGGGAGAAGGGGACGATTGTCGAGCAACTGGCCAACGCGCGACGAACGGCGGCAGCCATCATCGGCCTGATTCGCGACGGCTATCACCTGGTCGTCACCCACGGCAACGGTCCGCAAGTGGGCGCACAACTGCTGCGCTCGGAGCGGGCCGCCGATCAGGTGCCGGGCCAGACGCTCGACGTTTGCGGCGCGGCCAGCCAGGGCGAAATCGGTTATATGCTCGCGCAGTCCCTGCAGGACGAACTGGCCGCCGCGGGCCTGCGCGTGCCGGTCGTGAGCCTGGTGACGCAGACCATCGTTTCCGCGAGCGACCCGGCGATGCAGCATCCCACCAAGCCCATCGGACCGTTCTACTCCCGCGCGCAGGCGGAAGAACGCAAGCGCATGCTGGGATGGGAGATCGTGGAAGATGCCGCCCGCGGCTATCGCCGAGTGGTCCCCTCGCCGGAACCGGTGGAGATTGTCGAGCTGGAGGTAATTCGTTCGCTGATGGGCCAGGGCGTGCTGGTAGTCGCGTGCGGAGGAGGGGGAATTCCGGTGGTGCGCGAGAACGGCGGTCTGCACGGCGTGGAAGCGGTCATTGACAAAGACCGTGCCTCAGCCCTGCTTGCTTCCCAACTCGGCGTGGACCTGTTCGCCATCTCGACTGACACCGATTACGTCTATCTCGATTACAAGAAGCCGGCGCAGCGGCCGTTGTTGCGCCTGACCGCCTCGGAACTCGAAGAGCATTACAGAGCCGGACATTTTCCGCCGGGAAACATGGGACCGAAAGTGGAGTCGGCGCTACACTTCCTGCGGGCCGGCGGCCAGGAAGTGATCATTACTTCCTACTCTCACCTGTGCGACGCGATCGCGGGACGCGCGGGCACGCACATCGTTCCTGATGAAAAGACAGCAACCGGCAAGCCGCCCGCACATTCCGAAGTGCCGGTAGGAGGACGCTAGCGATGCCCGACCCGACCCTCACGCCCGCCGCACCCAGTGCCGCAGATCGCGCCACGGGGACGAAGGCTGCCCCCATGAGACTCAGGCATCTGGTCGAGTCCCAGCAATTCACAGTGCCGCTGCTGATGGAACTGTTCAACCGCTCCCGTGGAATGGAACGCGTCGTGGCTCGCGGCGGCTCGCTCGATTACCAGAACAAAATCCTGACTACTTTGTTCTACCAGCCTTCCACTCGCACCCGCTTTTGCTTTGAGGCGGCGATGCTGCGGCTGGGCGGCAAGGTCCTTTCCACCGAACAGGCGGGAGCATTCTCGTCGGAGATCGAATCCGAGCGGGTGGAAGATTCCATTCGCATCATCGGCAGTTATTGCGATGTTATCGTCGTGCGTCATCCCCAGGCCGGAGGCGCCGAGCGCGCGGCCCAGGTTTCGCCGGTGCCGGTGATCAACGCGGGCGACGGCGAAGGCGGGCAGCATCCCACGCAAGCTCTGCTGGATTTGTACACCATCTATCGTGAACGCCCGCTGGTCGGCTTGAGCGTGGCCATCATCGGAGAACTCGACAAAGGACGCACCGCTCGTTCACTTGTTTATCTTCTGGCTAAGTTCGAGCGGGTGAAGATTTTCTTCGTCAGCCCGCCGGAATTGCAGATGAAGCCCGACATTCTGGAGTACCTCAACGAGCACGGCGTCCGCTATGAGGTGGAGTCTGACATTGACCGCGTCATCCGGGAGGTGGATGTCGTCTACCAGACGCGCATCCGTCCCGACCGTGTGCGCGACCGGCTGGAGCTGCATCGCTACGCCATCAATTCTTCGGTCCTCGAAAAGATGAAGACGGACGCACTGATTCTCCATCCTCTTCCCCGCACCGTGGAACTGGACAAGACCGTCGACGACGATCCCCGGGCGCTTTACTTCAAGCAGGCGGCCAACGGCCTGTACGTGCGCATGGCACTGCTGACCATGCTTTTGGAAACTGATCCATCGTGACCAAACAGTTCATGACAAAACAGGAGACCCTATGTCCGTGACCGAAATTACTCAATCAGAGCGGCTCATCGCGCTGGAGGAGCGCTTTGGCGCTCACAACTATCATCCTCTCGATGTGGTCATCGAGCGTGCCGAAGGCGTCTGGGTTTACGACGTGGACGGCGAGCGCTATCTCGATTGCCTGGCGGCTTATTCCGCCGTCAACCAGGGCCATTGCCATCCCCGGATTCTGCAAACGCTCATCGAGCAAGCCCACAAGGTAACGCTGACCTCGCGCGCTTTCCGGAACGACCAGTTGGCCCTGTTCTACGCAGAACTGCATGAACTCACGGGCTTCGATATGGCCCTGCCCATGAACTCGGGCGCCGAAGCCGTCGAGACCGCGGTCAAGGCAGCGCGCAAATGGGGACACAAGGTTAAGGGCATTCCCGACGGCAAAGCGGAAATCATCGTCTGCGCCAACAACTTCCACGGGCGCACGGTAACGATCATCAGTTTCTCCACCGATCAGCAGTATCGCGACGGCTTCGGGCCGTTGACTCCCGGATTCACCATCATTCCTTACGGCGATGCCAAGGCGCTGCGCGAAGCGATCACACCCAACACCTGCGCATTTCTAGTCGAGCCGATTCAAGGGGAAGCGGGCATCATCATCCCGCCGGTGGGATTTCTGAAGGAAGCTGCCGCGATTTGCCGCGAGCGCCGCGTTCTGCTGATGTGCGACGAGATCCAATCCGGCCTGGGCAGGACCGGCAAGCTGTTTGCCTACATGCACGAGGATGTAAAGCCGGATGTGCTGATTGTCGGCAAGGCGCTCTCGGGAGGCTTCTATCCGGTTTCCGCCGTCCTCGCATCGAAGGAAGTGCTCGGCGTTTTCCATCCCGGCGATCACGGCAGCACGTTCGGCGGCAACCCGCTGGCTTGCGCAGTGGCGCGCACCGCGCTGCGTGTCCTGGTGGAAGAAAAACTGGTGGAGCGTTCCGCTGAACTGGGGGCTTACTTCCTCGACCGTCTGCGCACGCTGCGCAGTTGGGACCTGAAAGAAGTCCGTGGCCGGGGACTCTGGATCGGTATTGAGTTGCTCAGTCCAGCTCGTCCCTACTGCGAAGCGCTGAAGGAAGAGGGCATCCTGTGCAAAGAAACGCACGACCGGGTCCTGCGCATTGCTCCTCCACTGACTATCACGCGTGAGGAGATTGACTGGGCCTTCGAACGCATCCGCAAAGTGATCGAGAGGCGCTGACCGCGTACCCTGCTCAGTTGGACTAGCACCCGCGTTTACATGGAAACGGACCCGCACACTTGTTATTCGATGCCCGCTCGGGCCACTTGATTTGGGAGGTGCCGTATGCGACCGGCAACAAGAACTACGGCGCCACAAGCGCACCCTTGATCGTGAAAGACAAGCGGCGCGATCCGCTTCACTGGCCCACGAATTGAAAGTCCCGAATAACTACTGATTGGTCTTTCGCAGGTGCCGTCTGAAAGCACCAGAAATTGATGCCCACTGGTGCAGCCTCCTGCGGAATGGTTGTGGCATTCGACACATAGGTTTTTGTCCGGATCACGTTCGCCGTGGTGCCGATGGGTTGAATGCCGTCCATGATCGTGAAGACGATCTCACCGGAGCGCCACTCCATCCTTGCCGTGGTGAGAGATCCACCCGTGATATGAAAATTATCCTCCCAACTTGAAGACCCATCGGGCTTGCGCTTTCCCGTCGAGGGATACACGGTGAAATCAGCATTGCAACCCTGGCAAGTCCCGTTCCACTGGGAAAACTCGATATCAATTTCGTTTTCTCCGTCAACCCCGACATGGTGCGCCGGTCCGTAGCTAAACAGCCCCAGCACAGTGGATTTGTCCATGTTGTAGGCGTCGCCCTCAACCACCCATTGATAAGTCCCAAAACCCGAATTGTCGGCAGTGAACATTTCGGATGCAGTCCATTTCCCTTCGCGATTGCGGATTCGGAGACGCAGGTATCCGCTACTGTCGACATCGACATTGGCAGGATCGCCCTGGGCAACGCCTGCCATACCTCCCGCGGTGACAGTCCACTGATGTCCCTTCCAGGTGATCTTCTGTGCGAGCAGGCAGGTGGCGGAGCACAGGATGAGGACGAAGATCATTATCCGAAGCGGTAATCTTTTTCTCGTGGCGCCTCCTTGATTTTCAGAATGCACATCGAGAAGGTAGGCGAGATGCTCGGTGCCCGTCAAGGGGCAGCGTTGAAGGTGCTATTCGCACACGCTTGCCGCGTCTCAGCAAGACAGCACGTTGTTGCGGGCCAACGCTTTCAAGTGCGCAATCTTTCGTCCGACTTGCACACTGTTTCGGCAGGCCACAGCGCACGATTCGCAACCGTCACAAGCATCGAGCCCTCGGCCCGCCGCAACACTCGCCAGTGTCTCCCGCGCCATCCCGTTATTTCCGTACTGCACCGCGTACATGTGCGATCTCATCAACGCGGGTATATCGGCGTGCTTCGGACAATCTTCCTTGCATTCGCCACACTGCTGGCAAAATTCTGCCTGTGCCGAAAAGGTCTTATCCGCCAGGAACCTTTCCTCTTCGTCCGTATAGGCCAAGTTCCGTGCCACGGAAAAATCCTGCTCGAGATGTTCGTAGGTACTGAAGCCGGGTATGGCGGCTGTAACAAACTCGTGGTTCAGCACCCATTTCAGCAGCGCTGTCTGGCTCACGGGCGGCAACATTTTCGGCAGCTTTGCGTCAGGCCTTACCGTGCCGCCGGCCTGTGTCTTCATGGCTATGATTCCGATTCCGCTCTTCGCGGCGCGCTCAATCGTGCTCAGGATTCCCGCATCGTGCGCCATGGTGTAATTCAGCGTCACCAGCACCACGTCGAACAGATTCAGCCGTATCGCTTCGTTCACTACATCCTGGGTCTTATGCGTCGATATCCCCACAAACCGCGTCTTTCCGTCCCTCTTCAAACTCTGCAGTGCTTCCAGCGGACCTTCCGCACGCGCATCGTCCACTGAATCCACCCCGTGGTGGAAAAGGACGTCGACGTGGTCCATCTGTAGTCGCTGCAAGCTGCCCTCCACTCCCTCGACGAAGCGCTTCTTCGCTTCGGCAGTGTTTTGCGAGCGGCTCCGAGCCGGCTGCTTGGTCGCGATTGTGACTTTATCGCGGATGCCCATCTCTTTGACCACCTGTCCTACCATTTCTTCGTTGCGCCCTTGCTGATAACCCGCCGCGGTATCGAAATGCCGGATCCCAATTTCGTATGCCCGCCGCAACAGCCCCGGAACGTCCGCGTTCATCACTCCCATGCCGACCACCGGCATAACAAGACCCGTCTTCCCGAGCGTGCGCTGCAGCACCGGGCCCGCCGCCGTCTCGTTCAGGGAATTCGCGCGCAGCAAATCAGTTCCTCTCAACACACTCGCCGCTCCCGCCCACAGGATCGGCTTCACGATGAATTCCCGCCGATTCCACTCCGACTGCTTCTTCATGGTTCGACTCCTCAAAATAATGTTCTATAAGTTCATTGGCTGCCGTACGCCCGCCGCAGACTCTGTGCTGTCACGTTTAAGATCTCGGCCCCGTTCTGCGGTGGGTTCACCGCCACAATCAAGTAGCGCCCCTGTGTCCGTGCGATCACGCTCCCCTCAAAGCTGTTCCTGGCTCGGATTCCACCCGGTCCCAATTCCGCGGCGGCAGCGCACTCACCGCTCTCCTTGAAGTGTTTTGCGAGCTGTTCCAATCGCGCCTGAGCTCCCAATGCATCGTTCGCTATTGAAATCACCAGCTTGCCTTCTTGCCTGCCCCACATGTACGCCACCACGTACGCCGGAGCCAGGAAAGCGTGCCCCAGCGGATCTTTCCTCATGTATTGGTCGGAATGTTCCACTCGATGTTCTTGGGGAAGCTGTTCCAGCAGTGCCGGCAGCGTCCGCGTTCCGCCGATTCGCTGGGACAAAACGCGTGCAAATTGGTCGAGCAGCGCATCCGCACCCGCGCCAAATCCCTCTAACTTGACGTAATAGTGACTTTGCACAAAATTCAGAATTCCTTCGCTTCGGTAACCCTCAATGCCGATGGCCACGAACTTATACCTGGGTGACCGCTCCGCCGCATACATCCCAAACGCATCCTCCGGCTTGCCCATGTCGTAGATGTCCGCCGTCACCTCCGCCGCGCCGTTCTTGAAATTCTCATGCAGCAAGATTTGGAAATCGTAGAGCAGGTAGATATCTGCGCCGCCATCGATGTACTCATAGAGACTCTCTGGTTTATAGAATGAAACTGGATCTTGTGCCGTTGCGTGGCTCGGCAGTGGCTCCTTTAGAAAACTCAAGAGCTGTTTTTGGGCACCAGCAGGGGCTTGCGTGCGGGAAGCACCGTCGCTGGGTGCTGAATTCTGTGCCTGGACGATTCCTGCCGCCAACGTCGCACAGATCAGCCCACTACTCCATCGGGGCCAAGGTATCATGCCAATCTGCCGAGGACATTCTCGGGGGTAGGGTAAGCAACTGTAGTTGGCGCTGCCATGATTGCGATCACGTCAGATTGTGATCTTGACCGCTGGCATCGAGAACGCTGCTTTCGCTGGCATGCGGCGATGTTTATCGGGGCGGCGAGACAACTCCCAGTCTATCGGCAAACGAGGATGAGCCGGGAGTTTCGTGCCGCATCTTAAGCGCACGCTTCGACTATTTGACCATTCTGCGGTTTACCTTCTGATCGCTGGACCCGCTAATTACGAATGCACTAAAAACCAGGAAAAACTTCCCAGCTTGCTTTTCATTGTGCAGGAGCCACATAGCCAAAAACTGCTTTGAGTTCCAGAAACTCCTCGAGCCCGGCTTCTCCCCACTCCCGGCCGTTGCCTGACTGTTTGTAACCGCCAAAACATGCGCTGAAATCGACGCGGGCACCGTTGACGTGCACGTTGCCGGCGCGGATCCGTTTCGCCACCTGGCGGGCACGCTCCAGATTGCCGGAAGTCACGAAGCCGGCAAGGCCGTACGGAGAATCGTTGGCGATCCGGACTGCATCGTCTTCATCTTCATATGGGATGATGCACAGAACGGGTCCGAAAATCTCCTCGCGCGCTATCGCCATGTCGTTGCGCACGTCGGCGAATACGGTTGGCTTGGCGAAGTAGCCCCGGCTGATACCCCCTGGGCGACCGCTGCCACCGGTGACCAGAGTTGCGCCTTCTTCAATTCCCTGGTTGATGAGCCGCTGAACCTTTTCGAACTGGGCTCTGCTCACGAGCGGGCCGACCGTAGTATCTTCCCTGCGCGGGTCGCCAACTTTTGCCGACTCGGCCTCCTGCTTCGCGGCCATCGTCGCCTCCGCCATCCTCGACCGCGGAACCAGCATGCGAGTGGGCGCATTGCAGGACTGTCCGGCATTGCGGAAGCATGCCTGCACGCCCTCTTTGACTGCCTTCACGAGATCAGCATCACCCAAGACAATGTTCGCCGATTTTCCGCCGAGTTCCTGAGTAACCCGCTTTACTGTCGGTGCGGCTGCCGTTGCCACCGCCACACCGGCCCGCGTGGACCCAGTAAAAGAAACCATGGCCACGTCAGGATGCGAAGCCAGGGCGGACCCCACGGTGGGGCCATCCCCATTGACCAGGTTGAAGACGCCTGGGGGTACACCGGCTTCATCGAGAATCTGCGCAAACAGATACGCCGAAAGCGGAGCCAACTCACTCGGTTTCAGGACCATGGTGCAACCTGCCGCGAGCGCCGGCGCTACCTTGCATGCAATCTGGTTCATCGGCCAATTCCACGGAGTAATCAGCCCGCACACTCCGATTGGCTCTTTCCGCATCAGAGTCGAACCCTTGAGTTCCTCGAACTTGAAGTGTTCCAGAACCCTTGCCGCCTCCGCCAAGTGCGCCAGCCCCGCCGGAACTTGCGCCTTTCGTGACAACGATATCGGAGCCCCCATTTCCAGAGAAATGGTTTCAGCCATCTCGTTGCTCTTCGCCCGGTAAACCTCAATGATCCTGCGCAAGAGGGCCAGGCGTTGCTCAGGGCTGGTCTCTGAATATGAGGTGAACGCTTTCTTGGCCGCAGCCACAGCGATAGCAACGTCAGCAGCACTGCCGAGCGCAATCGCCGCGATGGGCTCTTCATTGGCCGGATTTGTGACTGTAAGTTCCGTTCCGTTGGCTGGGTTGACCCACTTCCCATCGATATAGAACTGGCGGCAGTCTTTCATGCTTCTATTTTACTTTGTAAGGGGCGGAGGATCAGTCGGCTGTTGGCATGACACGAGCCGATCTCCAGCACTTCGCACGCCAATAGCAGGAGAGCCCAAACAGTAGCATAATCAGTTCATAAGGCCGGAATTTCGATTACTCAACTGACGGGATGAAAGATCGTTCGAAAGTCAGCGGGCAACTGCACAGTGTCCTAGCGATTCTAACGCTGATCGTCTTTCAAGCTGTTGGCCCAGCCTGCCGGGACAACAATGTTACGAGAGTACGCTTGAAATTGGAGGATGCTGCCACCGAAGAACGGACGGCTCGGAGAAGTCCTGCTCCGGTTCCTCCTGTGTGTCCAGCGGCGGGCATCGTGCCGCTAAAGCGATCACAGCCTGGGACGGGCGATCACAGGGTGATCCTCACGTGGAATGCCAGCGCCCCCTCGAGCAGCCCCGACAGCACGGCGGTGGGCTACTGCCTGTATCGGAGCCAGAAGAAGAAAGTGGCAAAAAAGAATCCCACATGCAGCGAATGCGAACAGATCAACTCCATCCCCGTGGTGGGCACAACTTGTGTGGACGACCTCGTGCAGGACGGGGCCACTTACTTCTACGTTGCAACCGCGATCAGTCGCAGCAGACAGCTCAGTCCGTCTTCCAATGAAATTACCGTTGTAATCCCACGCAGCAAACAGCGCGCCGGCCCACGCTCCACCGCCTCGCCTCCTTTCTGTCGCGGCCAGGCCAGTTCGAAATAAGCGCCCGGCCCGACTGGGCGGATGTAAACTGTGCCACTGTAGTGTCATTGACTCGTGAATTGCACTGTCGTAACGTACCGACTACGGGCTATGGGGTGAATCGGTGAGTCCGAAAGCCTTGACTTGCGGGTCAGTACGACCCATTGTCCGCCAGCGGAATCACGCATTCGACAATGCAGGAACGAGGGAGGGGTGATGCCAGTTGGGGGCGGTTGGTCAAAGACTTGGACCTACTTCGAGGACGAATGGCACGAAGGCAACGTGCCGATCATGGGTCCGCGTACCCATGCCGCCTGGCTCTGTTCGCTGGTGTTTGACGGTGCGCGGGCGTTTGAAGGCGTCACGCCCGATCTCGACCTTCATTGTGCGCGTGTGAATGAATCGGCCAAGAAGATGTTCCTTAAGCCGACGGTTTCAACCGAAACCTGGGTCAAGCTCGCGCGGGAGGGGATTGCGCGATTCGACAAGGATGCGGCGCTTTACATCCGGCCCATGTACTGGGCGGAGAAGGAAGGGCCATGGGTACAGGCCCATGATCCGGAGTCAACTCGTTGGTGTCTTTGCATCTATGAGGCGCCCATGCGTCCCCCGAAAGGGTTCTCGGTTACGCTGTCACCCTATCGCCGGCCCACGTTGGACACCATGCCGGTCGATGCCAAGGCCGGATGTCTCTATCCCAACAATGCCCGCGCGCTTTTCCACGCTCACGCGCGGGGCTTCGACAATGCAATTGTCTGTGATGTGTTGGGCAATGTCGCGGAACTCGCCACTTCGAATGTCTTTATGGCGAAGGGAGGGATCGTTTACACTCCCATCCCCAACGGAACCTTCCTGGCCGGCATTACCCGCCAACGAGTAATCGGGCTGCTGCGCGAAGCTGGTGTGACCGTGGTGGAGAAGATCTTGACGTATCAGGAATTCGAGTTAGCAGACGAAATCTTCTCGACGGGAAACTACTCAAAGGTTGTGCCCGTGACCCGAATCGATGGCCAGTTTCTTCAACCCGGACCCATCTATGCCAAGGCCCGCGAACTCTATTGGTCATTCGCCCACTCATCTGCGGCAATTCGGCTGTGACCCAACTGTGCATAAATATGGTTTACGCAAGTGCTGGTCAACCGGTTGGTAGGTTTCTGCGAAAGAGGCGAGTGGAGCACGTGGTGGGGGCGGCCCCGATCTTGTGCGGGAAAATCCAGTGACGGACCGAGCGCGCTATATCGAGTTGTCTGCTCTTGTCGCCGCGTCGCTGGTTATCTGGTGGCACCCAATCGCCGCCAACTTGAAACTTGCTCTGAGCAGCGATGCGCACACGCACATCCTGCTGATCCTGCCGCTGAGTATGGCGCTGATTTATCTTGCAGGCAAAGAAGCGCGACTGACTTTCGAGCCGAGGGTACGCGAAGGCGGGATCTTATTGGCTGCTGCCCTACTCCTCCGCGCTGTCACCGCTGGGAACGCTTGGCATCTATCTCCTAACGACCTCTTGTCGCTGAGCCTGTTTGCGCTTGTGATCTGGTGGGTCGGCAGCGTAATCCTCTGCTTGGGATTGCAGACTTTCCGATCCCTTCTCTTTCCCTTGTGCTTTCTGTTTTTGATCGCTCCCTTCCCGGAACATGTATTGAGCTGGATCACCGGGTTCTTGCAAAATCAATCGGCCGTAGCGGCGAGCATTCTGTTTCGCTGCGCTCGGGTTCCGGTGACGCGGGACGGCATCATGTTATCCATCCCGGGTCTGGACATCGAAGTGGCGCGCGAGTGCAGCAGTATCCGCTCGAGCATGATGCTGATCATTACGACGATGGTCCTAGCCCATCTCTTCCTTCGTTCATGGTGGAAGCAAGCTCTGCTGATTCTGATTGCGATACCACTGTCGATCGCGAAGAACGCCCTCCGCATCTTCACCATCGCAGAACTTGGAACCCGAGTAGACCCTGGTTTTCTTGATGGAAGGCTACATCGCCATGGTGGGATCGTTTTCTGGGGCCTTGCGGTCGCCGTCGTTGTCGTGCTTTTGTGGGGCCTGGCCCGAAGCGAACTCCGAACGCCGGTGGCAGTCGAGGGGATTGCCGAGGGACGGGCGGGGCAACGCCGCGGAAAGTGATTTGCGCGGACCCGCCACAAACAAAAAGCCCGCAGTCGCTTTTTCGCGCGCGGGCTTGACTCTTTAACGATTCAGCTTAGGAAAGGCGGGGCTTGGAAGCCCGAGAACGAATGAACATCGCTCCCAAACACGCAACTCCTGCCCCAAGAAGATAAGCAGCAGCAGATCCACCCTCCGGAACCTGCTGGCACCTAGCACTTTCGCGGCCGTCGCATCCGTCCTTCTTGTGGCGATGCGGTTCAGCCGATAACACCGGCGTTAACAGCACGAGCACCGCAATTGCCAGCCACCACTTCGGGTCCCTTTTCACCATACTTTGACTCCCCTCGAGTTTGATCCATCAGACGCCACTCGGCAGGGGAATTTACGGGGGAGTTTAGCCGGGTTGCACTTCTGCTTCTATGAGACTTCAAGACCAACAAGTCATTTCACCGCTCTCCCAACTTGTTGTCAAGATGAGAGTTTTTGCAACTGTTGCAAGAGGTTGCATACTCCACAACGCAAATGGCTTTTTGCCCTCCTTTGTTCCCCTTTTGTTCTCTCGGGGCTTCGAATTGTTCGTTCAGTGGCGAACGGAGATTGCGGAGCCACGGGCAAGCTAAGTCGTTTCAAACACGGGTGCAGAACAGGTTGTCCCAGTGCCTGCGCTCAGAGAAAGCGCCAGGGCGGCAAGTCATGACTCTGTAGGAGAGAATCATTCTGGCGATAGTCGCCAAACTCACTCACACTCGATTCCCACTGCCACAACCCAGGGTAACTAAGTTGAATCACCATAGCTTGATCTTCCTACCCCGGAGCTCATGCCCTTAGTGTAGTTTTAGTGAAAGGATAGCGGACAAGTAGTCGGGAAACGAATGAACGGCGCGGACAGTCTAATTCGCACACTGGTCGCAGGCGGTGTGGATACCTGCTTCACGAACCCGGGCACTTCGGAAATCCACATCGTTGCGGCATTAGACCGAATCCCCGAAATGCGGTGCGTGCTCGGCCTTTTCGAAGGAGTTATGACCGGAGCCGCCGATGGATACGCGCGCATGGTGGAGAAGCCGGCTTGTACGCTTCTTCATCTCGGGCCGGGCCTGGGCAATGGGCTCGCCAACCTGCACAACGCCCGCCGGGCTCAGGTACCAATCGTCAATGTTGTTGGTCAGCACGCCATCTCTCATCTGCGCCACGATACGCCGCTCAACTCCGACATCGAAGGCATAGCTCGGCCGTTTTCCAGTTGGGTCCGGACTTCCGTCGCTTCAGCCGAGATCAGTTCTGACACGGCCGCGGCGGTCATTGCCGCACGTTCCGCCCCTGGCCAAATCGCAACCTTGATTGTTCCGGCTGACGTTGCCTGGAGCGACGGTGGCAGCGTTGCGGCAGCCCCAGCCGTGCCTCCTGCACCCATACCCAGCACGAAAGCGGTCGAGCGTGCGGCGGTTATGCTCCGCTCCGGCCTTCCGACCGCCATCCTCATGACGGGAAATGCACTCTACGGTAAGGGGCTGGCAGCGGCTGGGAGGGCAGCCGCAGCTTCGAACGCAGTACTCCTGGCCCCGTACCCAATCACGCGTCTGGAACGGGGTGCTGGCACTCCTAAGGTCGCACGAATCGCCTACGTGCTCGAGCAGGCGGCGGATCAACTGAGGGAGTTCCGGCAACTGATCCTGGTCGGCGCCCCAGCTCCAGTCGCATATTTCGCTTATCCAGGAAAGAACAGCGTCCTTACTTCTCCTGAATGTGAGATTCACACACTGGCCAGCCCTGGTGAGGATTACATGGGCGCGCTCGACGCACTGGAGTCGGCGCTGTCGCTGCGGGGAACCATGCCGCAAACGGAGGCGGCAGAGCGCCCGGGCCTGCCAGAAGGCGCCATCACTCTGCCTGGGTTGGCAGCTGTGGTGGGAGCACTGCTCCCGGAGAATGCCATCGTGGTAGACGAATCCATGACCTCGGGTCGAGGAATGATGGCGGCAACGAAGGGAGCTCCGCCACACGACTGGTTGGGTAACACCGGAGGCTCGATTGGAATCGCCCTTCCGTTAGCGGTGGGCGCGGCCGTGGCCTGTCCTGATAGGCGCGTATTATGCCTCACCGCCGACGGCAGCGGGATGTACACACTGCAGGCGCTATGGACGATGGCCCGGGAGGGCCTGAACGTAACCACGGTTGTCTTCGCCAACCGCGACTACGCAGTCCTCAAACGCGAGTTTTCCTATCTAAGAGTGGGAAGCCCCGGGCCTCGGGCCTTGGAAATGTTCGAGATCGGGCGCCCCGATCTCGACTGGGTACAGTTGGGAAAGGGCATGGGAGTGCCCAGCACCCGGGTCAGTTCGCTGGAGGACTTTGCGAAGGCACTGCGGGAAGGATTTGAGAGCGCAGGTCCGACGCTGATCGAGGTCCCGTTGTAATAGCTGGCGGCTCTCAACGTGAGAAGCCGAGTCCTCCCATAGCTGGTTCGTCCGCTTTACCGTCTTGCGAGGTTTCGGTGAGCCCGGGAATCTCTGCTTTGTGATGGGGCCTGGGATGGGAGAAGCGCATGACAGATTTGAGCTTAATCAGAGTTTCCTCTAGTGGTAGTGGAGCAAGTAGCCAGGTTCGAGAGGGAGCTTCCCGTCAACTTTTACGACGACGATTTCGCTTGTGATGGAGTAAGTGTCAACCACTCCCACCGCATTGGGCGTACTACTGACAAGCCTGATCACCTCGGCGTCACTGTTGACCACGATAATGCTTCGATTGGCCACCATCTGGGTGAGCCCCTCCGGCGTCTGCGCCAGGAGCTTGCCGCCCACGGCCTGAGTTTCGGCCGTGTTCAATGGCTTGACGACGAGAACGATTGCCTGTCCGTCCGCCAGTCGCGCGGGCGCTGACTTGAATGCTTTAATGAAAGCAGCGGACTGAATGGCGGTGACCTTGGAGTTTTTCGCTACCACGAGCGCCGCGTCTTTGGCAGACGCCAGTAGCGGCGTAACAGCGAGCAGCGCCAGCAGCGCGATCTTTCGGACCGACACCCTCACGTTATAACCAATAGCTAAGGTATGAAGACTCACAGCCGAGTTAAGCACATGGAAAAATCGGGTTCAAGTTACCTTAGCTACTTTTTAGGAAATTAAGACTCTGCTAGGTTGGCCGGTTATGCAAAAAGTCCGCGTCCTTGTGTGCAGCGTCGTAATGGTACTGATTGTTCCCGCCGTCGCGCAGACCGTCGCGCATTCGAAATCCCCGCAGGCGTTCCGTCTCTATCAAGAAGGTCTCAGGCTTCAGGAAAACCGCCGAAGTTATGAAGCGATGCAGAAATGGCGCGAAGCTACAAAACTCGACCCGAACCTGGCACTCGCCTGGGCGATGCTTTCGATTGTCGAGACCAGCCCAGACTCTGCACGCGAAGCCCGAGAGAAAGCCCGCAACCTGATTGAGCATCAGCCGCAGGGCGACGTTGACGATCTGTTGATTCGCTGGATCGTCAGCCGGTCCGAGACCGAACTTATGTATTCGATCCAGGTCGCCAACGACCTGGTATCAAAGCATCCAGACCAGAAACGCATTCTGTGGACCGTTGGCTCCTGGTATGGGTTTCAGATGCACCAGTACGATCAAGACGTCGCCTTACAGGAGGCGGCTCTGAAGATCGACCCGGACTTCGCTCCCGCTCTCGACGAGCTGGGATTCGCGTACGCGCATCTGCAACGATTCGACCGTGCCGTCGAAATGATCAAGCGTTACGCGGAGCAGGTGCCGAACGAACCCAATTCAGAGGATTCCTACGGTGAGGTGCTGCGCCTTGCCGGGCGCTATGAAGACTCCTTGGAGCATTACCGCCGTGCGCTGAAGATCCTGCCTACGTTTGAATCCTCGCAACTGGGTCTGGGCGACACTTACGCCTTGCTGGGTGAAGAGAAGAAGGCGCGAGAGGAATATGAGAAGTGTAGCAGCGTCGGCCCAGTCAGTGTACGCCTGGACTGCCGAAAGATGTCGATCTACACCTACGTGCGCGAAGGTAATGACGAAGAAGCTGCAAAACTTCTGGCCGACTTCGCGCAGCAGATGCATTCTGTGAAGCGCATTTCCCTGGAACTGGAAAGCTTGATTGCTCTGGGGTTGATTGCGAAGAAACCTGACGCAGCATTCGGATATTTTGACCAGGCAATTGCGGCGGCAAAAGCCAGCAAAACGATTCCCCCGTCGGACCGTGAAGAAACCATGGCGCGTGTGATGGCCTACAAGGTTCGCATGGCCAGTACCAGTGGCGAAACGGAGACGGCGCAGAAGGTACAAGCCGAACTTGAGGCCATGGACGTATCCACGAAGGATCCCAACGTTTACGCGGCCATGCATGGAGGAAAAGGCGCGCTGCTGTATTACCAGGAGAAATATGACGAGGCCTCAAACGCACTCCAGGATGATGCCAATGACATGTTTTCGATGTTACTGCTGGCAAGGTGCTACGAGCATCAAGGTGGGAAGGCTGCCGCTGACGGATTAAAGAAATCGATCATTGAGGATCACACCATGGACATCGATCGCGCCCTGGTGCAAAGGGAGATCAAAGGCCGGTTGTCCGATTCGGGGCGATAGAGGTCGGCAAGTTGAAGTAGTCGATTGAATTTACGCGCTGGTTAGGGAGCAAGGATGAAAGACTTACTAAGTCGCAGACGACGTTTCGTCTGGACTACTGCATTCGCGCTGCTATCGATGTTCGCCACCGCGTTGGCGGCGGCTGGTAAGCACAACGGAAGCGACGCGCAGACGCCAACAACTGCAGCAGTTTTATCCGCTCCAGGGGCAAAATATGTCGGCAGCGACCAGTGCAAAATCTGTCATGCGGACCAGGCTCGCATCATGCAGGCGACGCCTCATTACCGCATTTTTGGCACTGACAAGCAGGCTGGCGCAGAAGGCTGTGAATTTTGCCATGGCCCTGGTTCCGCTCACATCGATGGTGGAGGAGACCGGAGCAAGATCTCCCGGCTGGGAGAAGTTAAATCGGGTGAGGTGCTTGGTGTCTGTCTGAACTGCCACGCTGAGCGCTTGAACCAGATGCGCTTCAATCGCAGCCAGCATGCCAGCGCGGGTGTGACCTGCGTAGATTGTCACCGCGTGCATACTTCCAAGGCGCAACCGCTGCTTGTCGAGAAAGAGCTTGACCTCTGTTACGGCTGCCATCAGGAAACGAAGAGCGACTTTGCCAAGCCCTTTCATCATCGCGTAAACGAAGGCCTGGTCCAGTGCAACGACTGCCATAACATTCATGGGACGGCGACCGTGCGGCAGGCACGAACCCTGCCGAGCGGGGATGCCGTTTGCTACAAGTGCCATGCCGACAAGCAGGGGCCTTTCGTTTATGAGCATGTGCCGGTGAAGACCGAGGGCTGCACTGCTTGCCACACGCCCCACGGTTCCAGCAATCCTCGGCTACTCAAGGTGAGCCAGGTGAACCTGCTCTGTCTGCAGTGCCATACCTTCCCAACTGTGGGGCCGGCCGGACCAGTACACAATCAATCGGCGAAGTACCAGGCCTGCACCATGTGTCACAACCAGATTCACGGGTCCAATTTCAGCAGTGTCTTTTTCAAGTGAGGGGAACCGATGCCGTTGCTAAGACAACTCGCTCTGCGATTCCCATTCGGGCGGGGACGGGTTTGTGGGGAGACGGGCGCCTCGCCCGTCCAAGCCGAGCGTGCCGGGGCCCCCTTCAAGCCCGGTGTCGGATTGACGCGGTGGAGCAGTTCGCCAGCCGCCTGTGGCCACAGCAACTGTGGACTCGTGCTGTTTCTCGCCGCGCTTGCCGCGGTCTTGATCATGTCGCCCCCAAGCTTGCTCTTTGCCCAATCTCCCAGCGCTGGCCAGAATCTGTCCGCGGAGCCAGATGGTGTTACCAGCGGCGGATATCGGATTCATTCCTCGGGTGAGCTAGGCTACCGCTCAAGCGACATAAGCGGCAGTGGCGATATGTACGACACATTGGTGAATCTGCAGACCGGTCCGCGGTTTCTCGACGAGACGCTTTCGATGCAATCGCTGGATCACCAGGGCGTGCCTTTCGATAACCTATACCTCAACAGCTTTGGATGGGGAGGTGATCCCAACAACGTTTTGGGGATTCGGGCCGACAAGAACAAGTGGTACAAATTCGCAGGCAGTTTCCGCCGCGATCAGAGCTTCTCCGATTTCAACTTGCTGGCGAATCCCCTGAATCCCCCAACCTCCACTCCGTCGATTCCCGTGCTGAACTCGCCCCACTTCTTCGATACGACGCGGCGCATGAGCGACGTCGACCTCACTCTGCTGCCCCAGTCGCGGGTCAGCTTTCGCCTGGGGTTTTCGCACAACAACATGACCGGGCCTTCGTACAGCAGCATCCACGAGGGTACGGACGCTCTGCTCCTCCAGGACTGGAACACAACCATGAACTCCTACCGTTTGGGGGCGGACTGGAGGATTCTGCCGCGAACCGTTCTCAGCTACGATCAATTCCTCGATTACTACAAGGGAGACACGGACTACCAACTGGCGCCTTTCGCGCCGGCGCTTCTGTCCACGGGGACTCCGGTGGAGTTGGGTTTGTCCATCGATACCGCGAACCGGGAACCTTGTGCCGTGGTGCCGCCGGCAACCAGTCTGATTGTCGGTGGAGTGCTGACCAACAACACCTGCAACGCGTATTTCAGCTATTCGCTGAATCAGCGGATTCGCACTTCCACGCCCACGGAGCGGCTCAGTTGGCGCAGCACTGACCTCCAGCGGTTAGACCTGGTCGGTTCCTATTCCTATAGTTCCGCCGCAATGAACACGCCCTTGGACGAGAATTTCGCTGGTCTGATCACGCGTATTCACACTCTCGCCTTTAACGGCACTGGGGCCGCCGACGCGAACCGAATTTCCAACGTGCTCGATCTCGAGGCCACGCTGCACCTGAACCAGCATCTCCGCCTGGTTGAGACATTCTATTTTTGGGCCTACCGCATTCCGGAGAATAGCAATTTCACAGAGATCGACAGTGCTTGCACAGTGCCGGCTACGTGCACGCTGCTGACTCCGCTGGGCGCCACCACGCCGACGACGATACCTACCCTGATTCAATCGTCCTTCAACCAGACGTGGAAGAGAAATGAGACCGAATTAGCTTGGGACATTTCGAAGGAGGCGGGAGCCCGCATCGGTTTCCGCTATGGTGATCGGGTCTTCAACCTCTTCAACGATTATTCAGGAGTCGAGACTTACAACGGCTTTTCAACGACGGGCGAGGATCATTTCCTAGTCAACGAGTACACAGAGTTCCTGGGCTTGTGGGCAAGGCCCACGCATGCCTTGCGGTTCAATTTCGATCTGGAGCACACCAATTACGACAACGTGATCGTTCGCATGGCTCCGCGCAGGGAATCGAGGTACCGGTTCCAGACGACCTATAAGCCCCGGCCGTGGGCGGTCTTGGGCGGGACCATCAATATTCTGCAGGATGCCAACGCCGATGCATTAACCCAATACGTGGGACATAACCAAAACTACGGACTCACCGCCTCGCTGGCACCGGGCGAACGGTTCGGACTGGATCTGGCGTACAACTTCAACGGCGCGATCCAGAATGCCCTGATCTGTTTCAACGACACGCCACAGACCGGTGTGACACTCCCATTCGTGACCGGCGCCACCACCCCCGTCAATTATTGTGGAAATACTCTAACCGGTGGGGTGGAGGTGCTCTCGGCCAATCCTCTACTGGCCAGCTCGTATTACACCAACCACACTCATTTCGGAATGACTGCCATCAGGTTCAAGCCTGCAAAGCGAGTGACGGCCAACGTCGGCTACAGCATCACCAGTGTTGACGGCAGCACCCCGCAGTTCAACATTCTGCAACCCCTCGGCTCGTTGCAATACAAGTACTCGCAGCCGGTGGCCAACCTGAGCGTGGACATTGGCCATAAGCTCGCTTACAACATGGGCTGGAATTATTACCAGTACGGCGAGGGTTCGTTTGTCGGGCCCACAGCGCCACGCTATTTCCACGCCAACTCGGTGGTCGACTCCCTGCGTTACACATTCTGATGATGTGTTCAAATGTGTAGTTGAAGCAAATCACTTAAATCAGCTCTCGTTTTCCATGCACCTACGTGGACTAACCTTACCGATCGTGCTCGGTTACAACCTTGGCCGGTTAAGTCCTTCGCCGGGTTTGGCCGATGTAGTATGCGCTCAACAGCATCGCGGCTGGTAACCTCTGACGATCACGAGGGGCGAGAGGCTCGCAGGTCATCGAATTCCGCGGCAATTCGCCACCCACTTCCCACTTGCCATCTGCGCCAGCAGAACTCCGATCCCGGACAACACTGCTCTTCTCTACCGCGCTCTAGCGCTCCTTCTTGACGAGTGGCACGGTTTCTGCTCGTCCGCTCTTCAGGCTACGATAGGCCGCATCCAGAACTTCCTGATTCTGCCAGCCTTCTTCGCCGGGAACCGGGAACTCAGCCTTACCTTCGATCGCCGCGGAGAACATGTCTATCTGCCGCGCATATGCGTCGGTATTCGACACCGTTTCCCTCTCTACGACACTTCCGCCTCGGCGCAATTCAAGCTCGATCGGACGTTCCACACTGAGGGCATCATCCGCGCGAAGTGTGCCCGTTTCACCGACGATCTCAAGCGGTGTGCGGTATTCGGTACGCATGGACACCAAAACCGATCCAAGAGTTCCCCGCGCAAACTCCAGCGAGAGAACTGCGGAAGCTTCCACGTCTCCAGACTGATGGTCGAAGATCCCACTCGCGGTGACGCGTACGATTTCATCGTTGAGAATGTAGCGCAGTGCGTCGACACAATGAACGCCCACGTCGGTGATGGGGCCGCCACCCGCGATCTTGGCGTCGGTCAACCATTTCCGGGGGTGAGTTCGAGCCGGGAAAGAGAATTCTGACCGCACAAAAACTGGCTTGCCCACCTGACCGGCGGCGACGCGCTCACGCAGGCCCGCGGTGCTGCGTTCGAAACGGAAGACATGGGCGACACCGAGCAGCCGTTTGGCCCTGCGAGCAGCCTCCACCATCTGGCGGCACTCGGTGGCGTTCATGCCCATTGGCTTTTCGCAAAGTACCGGCTTCCCATTGTCAATCGCCAAAAGAACGTCTTCCAAGTGAGAGCGGTTGGGCGTAGCCACGAAAATAGCATCGACCTCTGGAGATCGACAGAGTGCGGCGGCAGAGTCAAAGGCGTGGGCAATGTCGTACTGGGCGGCGGAGGCGCGTGCCGCTTCCATATCGCGGCGGAACAAACCCGTCACACGGCTTTGGCGGGCGAGCGCGAAACCGGGCATCAGCCGGCGCACGGCGTGTAGTCCGAAACCGAGAATACCCCAGCGGATCATTGGAAGCCGGCCCAGGAGTTTAAGAGTTCATTCTCCAGTCGCAGTAACTAAGGTTGAAGAGTGCTCCGGTCCGAACGATACCCGCCAAAGGTTAGACTGGTTCTCTCAGCGTGCTTGCGGCTCGTTGTGCGGGCGTCCGAAGGAAGAATCTGGCGAAAGAGTGGCGGTCTGTGACCTGCTTCCGCGACAACGTTCGCACGTGAACGTAAAACCCTGGTTATTTGAAATCAACCACTCGCTTCGGCACTCATAACAGTTCTCGATGGAATGACGGGAGCAGTTTTCACATCGCGATTCGCCCGCAATCGGATCTCCCGTGAGGAACTCAGCTGCCTGTGGGGAAGAGTTCAAAACCTCGTCCAAGGCCATTATGCTCTCGCATGAAATGCACTTTACCGCTACCTGGAAAGCGGGCAGCGGCTTGTGTTGGCCTTCGCGAGAGAAAAACGAGCGAGCCTGGTCAAGAACGCTGTCCCGATCGTCTAACCCGACAGGGGAAAGGTCAACCCGCACCGCTCCCAACCCACTTTGGAGTGCCAAGGTTTGGAGATCATTGGCAATGCACTCGGCCTGATCTGGCGTAAGCAGGTTCCGCGGAAGGGTTACGGACTTGCCGTCCGAAGTGGTAAGCCTGACCGCATAGGCTTGAAGGCTGCTGGCGTAGTGGCTGCTCATACCTGGGAACTCTCTGCTGGACTGGTCAACACCCCACGAAGTGAAGTCCCCGTACAATACTCGAAACCGAGTCAGGGGTCAAGACTGACATGAAATCAGAACAGGAATCCAATGTTACGCAGGTTTCATGCGGGAAAAGAATGGCTCCTCAGGTAGGACTCGAACCTACAACCCTCCGGTTAACAGCCGGATGCTCTGCCATTGAGCTACTGAGGAGTGGGGCCTGCCGGGCGCAAGGTCCGGCCTGCAAGTTAACAAATTGATCATAGCATCTTGGGCCAGACCGTGAAAACAGCGAGCTCGTCTGCGTAGCAGGCTAATTCTTTCCATTGAAACGCCGCGCTCATTTTTCCCTCGCGCCGGCGGTTCGCTCCGGCTCGCATGCCCAGACTACCCGCCGCGGCAGCGCCCCACCCAGATCACCTAAGTATGAGGCGATAAAGCCCTTCCCGGATTGGGGCGGCAGTTCTTTCCGGGAATCGCCCTCCCGTTTCTGCTACGCTAGATTTCGGCCCCACTCCGCTCGCTATGCACCAGCTTTCATTCGAGGTGATCATGTCAGGAGGTCTGCGTTTGTTCTGCGTGCTTTCTTCTCTTTTTGTGTTCGCTGCGGCTGCGTTCGACGCCGCCGATTCCCAAACCACGACCGCGTCTTCTACTACGCCGTCCGCCCCGCCCCAGGCTGCGGCCAAGCCCATCGCCGAAATGTTTCATGGCACAAGAGTCGTGGACAACTACCGCTGGCTCGAGGACGGCAAGAATCCGCAGACCGAGAAGTGGGTGGAAGAAGAAGTGGCCTACACTCGCGCCCTGCTCGACCCGCTGCCCGGGCGCGATGCCATCCACAAGCGCCTCGTGGAATTGCTTTCGATCGGCAGCGTCACCCCGCCGCAGATCGCGGGCCGGCATTACTTCTATACCAAGCGCGAAGGCACGCAGAACCAGCCCGTTCTTTATGTGCGCGACGGCCTGAACGGCGACGACCGCGTCTTAGTGGACCCCAATCAGCTCGCCGCCGACGGCACCATCGCCCTCGACTGGTGGCAGCCGTCCGACAACGGCAGATACGTCGCTTACGGCACTTCGGAGAGCGGATCCGAGAAGAGCACTCTGCACATCGTCGAGACCAAGACCGGCACGCTGCTCCCGGATACCATCGAACGCACTCGCGCCGCCTCCATCGCCTGGGAACACAACAATCACGGCTTTTACTACACGCGCTATCCAAAAAAAGGCGACGTTCCCGAAGGCCAGGAACTCTACAACCGACACGTCTTTTATCACCCGGTGGGAACCGATCCCGATGGTGACGACCCCATTTTCGGCGAGGGCCGCGATCCCGAAGACTGGCCCAACGTGAGTCTTTCCAACGACGGCCGCTGGCTGTTGATCAGCGTCACGCAGGGCTACACGAAGACCGAGTTGTTTTTGATGGACCTGAAAGCCGGAACTCCGCCCACCCGCGTCACCACCGGCAAGGATTTCCTTTACGGAGCCGACGTCTACGAGGGCAAACTCTACATCACGACCAACGAAGATGCGCCCCGTTACCGCGTCTTCGTCACCGACGCCGGCGACTACGAGCGCGACCACTGGAAAGAACTCATCCCGCAAACCGACGCCGTTCTGCAGGGCGCCGCCGTCTTCGGCGGCAAGCTCTTCGCGCAATACGAGCAGAACGCCACATCGCAGCTCAAGATTTTCGATCTTGACGGCAAGAAGATTACTGACCTCACCCTGCCCGCCATCGGCACAGTCTTCGGTTCGAGTGGCCGCTGGGATCACGACGAGGTATTCTACGGCTTCCAGTCCTTCACCTTCGCGCCGTCCATCTATCGTTACGATCTCAAAGACAACTCGACATCGCTCTGGACCAAAGTTGACGCGCCCTCGATCGATTCCTCCGCCTATGAAGTAACGCAGGAATGGTTGAAGTCGAAGGACGGCACACGCGTGCCCATGTTCGTGGTTCACAAAAAAGGATTACCGAAGAACGGCCGCAATCCTGCGCTGCTCACCGGCTACGGCGGCTTCAACATCAGTGAGACGCCGGAGTTCAACCGCGCCGCCTATCTCTGGCTGGAGCGCGGCGGCGTGTACGCCGTGGCCAACCTGCGCGGCGGCGCCGAGTTCGGCGAAGACTGGCACCGCGCCGGCATGCTCGACAAAAAGCAGAATGTCTTCGACGACATGATCGCCGCCGCCGAACACCTGATCTCCGAGAAATATACCGACAAAAATCACCTCGCCATCCAGGGCGGCTCGAACGGTGGCCTGCTCATGGGCGCGATGATCACGCAGCGTCCGGACCTGTTCCGCGCCGTCGTCTGCCGGGTGCCGCTGCTCGACATGCTGCATTATCAGAATTTCCAGATCGCCAAGCTCTGGATTCCCGAGTACGGCAGCGCCGAGAACGCCGACCAGTTCAAGTGGCTCTACGCCTACTCGCCCTATCACCACGTGAAGGCCGGCACGGAGTATCCCGCGATCTTATTTATGACCGCCGACACCGACACGCGCGTGGACCCTATGCACGCGAAGAAGATGGCAGCGCTGATGCAGGCCGAGGCCAAGAATGGCGCCAGCCGCACCCGCCCCATCTTATTAAGAATCGATACCAAAGCCGGCCACGGCGCGGGGAAACCAGTGACCAAGCAGATCGAGGAATACACGGATATTTATTCGTTTTTGTTTTGGCAGGTCGGGGTGAGGGAGTAGGAAGGGTCGGACCGACGGGGATACGTGGGGGTGCCCCGTCCTTGTCCCTGCGTTTTTTGCAGGGACAGGGCGGGGTTTTTGGCTTTGACTCTGACCTGACATCAAAACCCCCACCCTATCTTGCCAAAAAGCGGCCCCCCCCACCCTGTCGCACAGAACGCGACAAGGGTGGGGGGGCTGGCCCACCTTATGTTTTCGCCTGTACCGTT